>Ga0209749_1000381_pt1 | contig 65255 bp, 61 predicted proteins | sample EPASupsiteSAE347_FD_187267 | JGI IMG/M metagenome (GOLD analysis project Ga0209749, IMG submission 187267) | Bioremediated contaminated groundwater from EPA Superfund site, New Mexico - Sample SAE3-47 (SPAdes) (version 2) | ecosystem: Environmental > Aquatic > Deep subsurface > Groundwater >... | reverse complement strand
TCTCTCAAAACTCGTTCTTTCCGTCTTCAGGTTAAGGAGATTAAAATCAAAATCATTCTCTATAATCTCTCAAGATGGATGATTTCTTTTTTAGTTCTTTTCAGGTTGGGGGGATTTCTACAAGGCCACATAATAATCGATTTAAATATAAGATTTTCCAAGTTTTTCCCTTTTTTCCTTGTGAAACTTCTGAAAATTCTTCAATAAGATTCAGCGAGATACAAATAGAAATTGTCTCAACCAAGATTTTTATTCTTGGTTGTTCTTTCAAATATTCATCGTTACAGATTTTTTTAAAATCATCCTCTGAAATTCCCACTCCTGTTACACCAGGAGCATATGGAGCATTGGGTTTGTACGTTTCAAAAGATGCCATTTTTTGAAAAGCTTTCAAAAAATTGATAACGTCAGTATCGTTTGAAATTCTATGAGGAATTTCATCCCAGCGTTTTTTTGCACTTTTTTTAATGATTACTTCTTGTCGTACTACAGGTAAAACCGTTAATTTTTTTATTCTTTTAGAGTAGATAATTTCATCAAATAGGTCTCCGGATAATTCTAAAAATTGTTCAATATTTGATGAAGAAAGCATTGCCAAATTTGAGAACCCGTAGGCATAGGGAATTTTAAATTCCTTAGATATTAAAAACTCAGCCGCACTTTTTAAAGAACTATCTTCTTGCCGGTCTAGATCTATTTCTGGAAAGGGAATGTCCTCAAATAAAAGTTGTTGACTACGTATTTTATCCCGATCAATTAAAATTTCAAGAATTCTCCACTGTATTGCTTTTTCCCGTATCGTTGCGTCAATTATTCCATTTTTATTTACCCATTTATCGTAACGTCGGCTTGTTCCGATTTTTTTTTCCACCCTTTTTGAGATAGTGGTTGCTGCATTATTGAATTTTTCGATCCAATCGAAATCATCCATTGAATATTCCAGTAAAGACGAAAAATTTGTTACTTGGATATCCTTTGCTGTTTTAATTCGTAAGTTGGAAATATTCTCTAATACCCTTTCAAATTTTTTCGGTTCTTTTCTCCAAAAGGTTTCAAGGATTATTGGTTTGTTTATGTCCCTACCAAAAATTGAACCTTCATTAAAAATTTCCTTGGGTTTTAAGGCTGAAAGGCGTTCCCCAATCCATATACCAATTGGCATTCGTGAATTCATTAAAAATTTATAGACTGAATCTCTTTGATCAGATGCTAAAGCCTGAAGATCATCTAACATCAATAACGAGTGTCTAGAAACAGGATGATCATTCATCATAATACAATTAGGATGCAAAATACTAAGACAATAAAATGAATCATGACCTTTTAATGCATGTGAACTATTTGAAGAAAAACTATCAATGGCATCATTTACTTCTTTTTCGACATCTGAAGCCCATCTATTCAATGTTTCCCCATCGCAGGGAATAGGGAGTAATGATGAAACATCACTTTCGTAACATTTTATGATCTGTATTTTTTTTAAATCTGTAGGATATTCCAGTCCTTTTAGATAGAGAGCATCTCTTAAAGCTGCGATAATTATTCTAGCGTTAATCAAAGCAAAAAAAAACCTTATTTTCTGCCCTTTATCAAAGTTAAGATCATCTAAATTTGCATAATTTTTTGCAAATGAAAAATGAATACCGAGAACTTGGGGCCCATTATCTGAAATTGTATTCATTTCTCGTAGTTTTTTGAAAAGGGGTTTAAGTTCATCATCAGATCGCAGTTTATACAATGTATGTAAGGCTTTTGGAGTGAACAGTCGAAAAAGAGTTGTCTTTCCAGCACCAGGTGAACTTCTAAATGGCTGAATTGAATTCCATAATCCCTCATGAGGCAATAAATTCAGAGCATCAATTCCGAATAATTTTAAAAATGTCTCTTCATCGACAATTTTTTCAGAGGCACGAAGTCTAAATGGGTTGCGGAAATCCATCCCTGTTCCCCCCATGTCGACTTACGCGTGGAAATAACCCCCAATATTTTCGCTCGTCTTCGTACCATAGCAAAGGTAGTGAATTATTAGGAGTGTTATGAGAAAGAATTAAAGGTAATGCACACTCGTCAAAACCGAGATACGGTTTATCACATTTCCCTTTTTTGTAATGTTCAGTCTCGATGCTTTTATCATAATATTTGGTCAAGATATCGACAAATTCAGCATTTTGTAAGAAATCACTTGTTTGCGTATCATCAATTAAATATGCATATTGAATATCACACGATATGCCCAGATCTTTAAATTCTTGACTCATTGTTTGTTTAATATTTTGAATTGCTTTTTTGGTAGCGACGTAAAGAATAATATTTATCTTAAAATCTGGATGATTGATCAAATGGTGCATCGGATTGCTTGCATCACAAATACTGGTACAAAATCGAGAAATTTTTCCATCGAGTTTCCCATTGTCACATCTTAAATAACTTTTTCCACTTCCTGAAAAATCATCTAATAAAAAAAGCATTCGAAAACGGTTTTCATCATCATTAAATGAATGTCCGCATATTTGAGAGAGGTCTTTATTTAATTTTTTTAACATTTCCTCAGTTCTGTCTTTTGTGATCTCATAGGTTTGGTAGACTTGCTCGTTGCTAACATCTGGGTTATACCTTCTAAAAATATCAGTATGAGCTCCATCACTTAATCCAAGGAATAGGCTTTGTCTATGCATTTTTTGGTATTCTTTTGATTGGATGATATAATTCGTGCGGTATTCTGGAATTCTTTCTTGTTCCGAGACTGTTCTAATGATAATTGGACGAATTAAATCCGGATAAGACGTTGCGACTAAATGGGTCATTTCTGACGATGAAATAAAAATTAAATGAGATCGAATAAAATCAAGAGCCATTTGTTTCTCTGACTTCAATTCAAATTGTGATAACCAACACGCTAGACTTTCGAAAAATTTCATCCCAGAAAAAAATTGGTGATATTCATCATATTTAAAAACAGAAAGTGATTCCAATTCCGGCATAATTTGAGCAAAATCAGCAGCTGACCACCCCATAATCTTTTCAAAAAGGGGTTCGGCAAGACTATTTCTCATAATCAATCCGTACTAGTTTTATGATTATCTATTTTAATATTAAAACCGTTTCCTTTTGTAAAAATCGGTGACGATAAATATCTCATTGTTGCTTGAACCCCTCTTGTTCCAGGCAAACTTAAATTCCAACATGTCGCAGGGTCTGGAGATACGGAGTTTACACTAAGAGAATAATCAGAGGATAGTAATTCAAAATCGTTTCCTGGCCATTTTCCTTTATCACCTATGCACAATACTTTTTTTGAAAACTTATTATTTTGTGCAATTTCTTGGCATGCACGCACCAGATTTTTTTTCGAAGCTAAATTATCCAGCACATCAAATGAATGACTCGATTCTAATAGTCTTAATTTAAATTGTCTATCCAAATTAATCTCATTTAACAATATTTTTTCAATATTTTTAAAGAAAAAAAACTTCCTTGGTTCAATTGTTATCTGATGTGTCTGTTTCTTAATTGATGCCATTTGTTGAATCTGATCATTTCTTTTTAATATTTCATAAAATGATAATATTTCTTTTGATTCATTTTTTGATATTTGGGGATGTAAATCATCATTTAAAAATCCAATATCAGATCCATTATAATATCCGATTAAAATGTTTCCCCAATATTTCTCATCTATTGCATCTTGTAAATCGGTTCTCACCGACTTCCCTCTCCCAGTAGCTATTCCCATCAAAATATCATTCTTCAGAAAAGTTTCTAGAATGGAAATGATTTCCTTACAAGGGCCAAGTAACCTTTCAGAATCATCACATAAGGTTCCATCATAGTCTAATATTAAAGATCCGTAAGAGGCCGATTCAATTTTTTGAATATACTCGTTATACGCATTTTTCCAATAATTATTATCGAAAATCTCGTTAATTGAGGGAACACAACTTTTTCTGAATATTGCGCTCCCCATTACTGGACTTATGTCTTTAGGAAATTGTTTTTCCCATGCGTAAAGTTGTGACTTAAGGTGGTAAATTTTTCTTCCAAATAGTGGTATAGTAGGCATTCCTGGATTTATCTGATTGAAATTTCCAAGAATTTGCACAAAATGAAAGAGTTGTATCAATAGATCAATTGTTCCCACTGGTCCTTTTTCAGAGGTAATGATTTTTAACACGGGGATTTCTTTTGGGATTAATGCTAAGGTTTTTTCAGCGATTCTGATATCTTCTGGCGTAATAAGTGCGATGATTCCAGACTCAAATTCTTTTTTTGCTAGCCAATGATGTCTACCATGAGCAAAATTTCTGTAATCCGCAAGCTGAACATTTACTAATGCACCCTCTGTAGATTTTGATTCCAAATCAATTGCAGCGGGATATCCCCATCCGCTATATAGGACTACTAATGTATTACGTCCTAAAATGGGTTGAGAATCTTTTAAAATTCTTGATTGCTTTTCCTCAGAAATAAGGATGTTATCGGAAAATTTTGGGATATTTTGGTAAATTTCCTGATAAGACCTTACTATTAAGATAACTGTGGCAAGTAAAGAATTTGTAGCTAAAAAGCCGTCTTTCCGTGTTGGAATATTGAAACCGCAATACTGAGTATACCTATATCGTTTACACAAATTTGCAAGAGGGCTTTCTGTTTTCATACACAATGACATAATCTGTATTGGCTCAGTTTTTGCCGCATAATCAAAAATTGATAAAATATCGTTGTTTTGTCCTTCAGAACTTATGATGAGTACATTAGATTCGGTCAATTTTTTTGCACCGGTTAGTTCTAATGGAGTGCAACAAAGCCCTATACCGGCAAAATTTTGGTGAAGTAACGCAGCCATGCAGGCAGCTGAATAGGAACCTCCGGAACCAATTGCGATCATTAAGGAATCGTTTGATTTTTCAATAAAATCCACTAGACAGTTAATCGATTCTTTTAATGCCCAATTGAAAGTTTGATTATTTTTCAATAGTTCATTTGTGTAATTTTTCCCCATGATACTCCGGATTTATCCATTCCGTCATGCAATAGTTGAAAGTCGCTATTCTGTTTGGGAACTCTTCCCAAATATTTGCTTATGTTCGTTTTGACATGCCCGCATTGATTAAACATTTGATTGTGCGATGCGAAAGTGAAATCCTATATCCGGAAGGAAACGACGGTTTACTTAATGACCACTTCTCACCCTGTATCAAAACAGGTGTGAACGAAATTAGGAAAATACACCTAAACATTGCCCAACTGTATGGATTTAAACCTCCCTCTTTTACTGGCGAATCGGGCATTCCACGCTGGGGGGCATTGTGTATGACGTCCCCTTTACCCCCATATACTGGCGCCATACATCGGAGCAGATAGACTGCCGATGACTTCCCGACTTTTCCCTTAAAACATGAGGTATCCCTAGCATCTCTTAATTTAAATTAACGGAAAAATGAATTAAAACCGCCTTCTTCGCGGTATTTCCCGGTTCTCATCTCGATCAGGTTGTCGCCCTTCAGTTGGAGAACGACTATTCCGGGACTGCACATCATCAGATCCAAGAATCTCGAAAGATTCCCGGCCCTCCTTAACAACCCGACGAACCCGGATGGCTTCTCCATTGCGGATCCATGTTTCGATCTCTTCTTTCGGTACAATACCGGCATTTCCCGATTCAGTTTTTTCCTGCATATCTTCAGTTACAACCGTCGGTGAATTCGCGACTACATCTTTCCGATCTCGAATACTTACTATCCGGCATTGCATCTTAGTCGGATCCTTTGGATTCTGCTCGCATTGCAAGGTGAATATTTTACCATTTCTCTCTTTGATCATAATCAAACCCCATATGTCCAATCCAATCCTTCGAGATATCTATCCGCAATCCGCCATCGTGCGGGCCAGTGCCTGCTCACCCTGATCAGGATTCCGTCCGTGCGGAGCTTCGCAAACACTTTTGCATCAATGCCGCACAGGGAAATGGCGTCCTGGTAATAGAACTCCGAAGAGCCGAAGGTTTTCGCGAGACCCTTCACCGCCTCCCGCACGGGAGCAGCGAACCCGCGAAGTGCTGTCGGAATAGGCTACCCCTCCTTCCGGTTCAGACATTTTTGTCCGGTGCGGTGGTTCTGGAGGGTGTCAACCAATTCCCAACGGCCGTCCCGGATGTACTGCTCGGCGACCACACGGTGGACTTCGGGCAGGTGATCCAGGATGTCCCGGGGAATTATTCGACGCTCCATATTCCGACAGGGATAGTATAGTCTCTAAAGAGCATTTAAGCAAAAAGTGGGCATTATTTTCGATTTCGGCTTATTAAAACCGGTATTTTCTGACAAGATATCGTTTTAGTTTATAAACGGAATTAGTGGAACTGTTGGTACGAAACGAACCTTAATCCACCATCATTTCCACAGGAAATACTACTAAACAATTATAGGGGCGATTTGTTAGATGGACGGTAAAACCAAGATACCTACCCTTACCTCAGAAAGAGTTTTTGGGAAAGACAAAAGTCGGGAACACGGGAAACCAAGAAATACCGTCTTTGTAACGATTATCGCGAGCCTTTTGGAAAATGAATCCCTCACCAAAGGGGATCTCGCGGACAAATGCGGATATCGTGAGAAGACAAAAGACAAATATGCCTATATCACCCGGCAGATGAGTCACCTTGAATCCACCAAAGGGTACTTGGAAACAATTCCCGTCAAGTCAAACCCGACCATTTGTCTTATCAAACGCGACCTTCAGGTCATCCGGGAACTTTACGAGGATCCGGTCTATATAGGCATCCGGGACAAATTTCGGGAAAGCCCCTGGCTACAGGATTTCCTTCTTGAAACCTCTGTGCAATCCTACCTTGTAGATGACGAAACCCGGGACGATGCGCGCCGAATGCTCCGGGTATCCAGCCTGTTCTTTGAATGGGCACTCTATGAAAAGGGAGAGGTGTCTGTTGAAACGCCCGTAACTCAGTTCCCTCCGGTAACAAATCGCGTTCTCCTGCGAACCCCTGAGCATAAACGAGCTATGGCAAAATGTGCGTTGTACGATCTCTTCACAACCTGCATGATCGCAGAGAACTACGATCTCAGCCAGTCCGGCACTCTATCGGAAGAGAAAAACTTCATTATGGGAGAAATAACCGGTAAATCCACTCGGATCAAATGGGATCTTGCTTCGTTCGATACGTCACTTACGCTCATGAGATCCCTCGCAGTCTGTCTGACCGCAGTGAAGGGGACTGATAAAACCCTCCCTCCCGATCTCGAAGAGTTCCTGAAAGACTATCGGAAATTCGGACGGGTATTTTCCAAAGAGTCCCCGGAATCGGAACAGTTTGCACAAGCCGAACGGGAAGCTGCAGTCTGTTATGAAACACTATCCAAGAAAGTTGGAATGGCTTCAGGATTCTTGGAAAAATTCATTTCATATGATGAGTCCCAAATGGGAAAAATTACGACTGGACAGATCCTAATGAATTTAGTCTCTATATTTTGGAGTAAATCCCCGGAAAAAAGTTAGGCTCCGACGGCAAGCTGCTGCCGGACCATCCCCATGATTTTCTTGTACTCGGGTGTCTGTTCGATATCCCGTTTCACGCGTTCCAGACTTACCCGGGCATCATCGGTCAGTGGTTCCCCACAGGTCGAACAGAACCGGCTTGTAGGGGAATTGATTGTATTGCAGTTCACGCACTGGCGCGCGTCCATGGCATCGGACCGGATTGCTTCCTGTCTTTGGATACCCAGTTTCCCGAGAATCTCGTTGTCGATATCGGTATCGGTGAGATGGACATAGGTCTCGAACATGGTGGTGTTGATATTGCCCCACATGGTTTTCTTGATGATCGACTCATTGTAGCCTTTCTGAAGCATCGCGGTTATTCGGGAATGCCGGAAGAGATGCGGAGTGATCTTCTTAGTTATTCCGGCACGTTTCCCGATCTTTTTCAGTTGCTGGGATACTGCGGCGTATTCCAGCGGCATGTGTTGGAATGAGAGAAAGACCGGGGCATCTGCCGTTATCGGGAAGGGATAATCGTTCTTCCAGGAGATCAGATACTGCGTGGCAGATACGAGCCGGACGTACCGGGGTCGTTCGGTTTTCTTGTTGACATTGATGATGGTGCCGTAATCATCGAATTTCGTCTGTTCCCAGGTGAGATCTCCGATCTCTTCGATCCGGAACCCGCCTTCATAAAGTGTTGCGAGAATCGCCCGGTCCCGGGAATTCTGGCAAACATCGATCATGGCCCGGACCTCATCCTCCGTAAGCATCATCTCGGCAGTTTTTGTCATCGAGTCTGTTCGGGGCGCTTTGATGGCTTTGACCTTCTCTGTCTGGACATTCGAATGCTCGTTGCTGATCAGCCAGTGGTAAAACCGTTTGAGGGCATTGATAAAGTCCCGCACGGTGTTTTGTTTGTAGGGTTTCCCGTTGTTCCGCGCCTCTTTCAGGAGTTCTATCCCTTTGTACAGGTCGGTGATGGTGTTGCTTCGGAACGGTCCGATGAACCTGCGCCACTGGACAAGAGTAAAGGTGACCTTGTTGGCCCGCCCGACACAGATCCCCTTGGTTGCCTTAGCTTCGGCTATGAACTCGGTGATCAGGGAACCGTCGTCTGATGTAAGGAGCCCGCGTTCCTGCGCTTTGCGGATAGAGTTGTTAGCATATTCGCTCTTCCAATTGTGGAAGGACCGAACATGGCGCGAGGGTGCCTTGGGTGCTCCTTTCGAGGTCACGAGCACTTGGTTTGGGACGATACGGAAAAGGGTTTCCTTAGGGAATCCAACCTGAGAATCGAGTGCTGCTAAGGGGATTCGAACCCCTGTCGCGAGCGTGAGAGGCTCGCATGATTGGCCGGTCTACACTATAGCAGCAAAACTGCCTGAATACATACTCCCTCGTTTTACTTAAACATGTTGATGCCCTACGGGGTGGATCGCATAGGACCGCGGGATACCTTCCGGGAGATTTCCGGGAAGGCAGTTGAACCCGGATCCCCGCATCGCAGGAAATATTAAGCGAGAGGACCAATTAAAAGGGAATTGCTTCGTGAATAACGCGGGATGCGGAACCTGCAGCAATTACCGGAAGGAAGTACCAGTACATGAGCGGGCTTGAGGACCAGATTGCCGAGCTGGAGGCGGAACTCCAGAAGACGCCGTACAACAAGGCCACCTCGAAGCACATCGGCCGGGTAAAAGCAAAGATCGCAAAACTCAGGGACGAGGCAGTAAACCGCGCCATGAAATCCGGGGGCGGCGGGGAAGGGTACTCGGTCAAGAAAAGCGGGGATGCGACGGTCGTCCTGGTCGGGTTCCCGTCCACCGGTAAAAGTACGCTCCTGAACAAGCTGACCGGCACGGAGAGCGAAGTCGGGGCATACGAGTTCACGACCCTCACGGTCGTCCCCGGCGCCATGGAGCACAAGGGGGCAAAGATCCAGATCCTCGATATCCCGGGCCTGATCGCCGGGGCCGCGATGGGGAAAGGCAGGGGAAAGGAAGTCATCGGCGTGGTCCGGAGCGCCGACATGATCGTGATCCTTGTCGATGTCTTCAACCAGCAGCATGTCGAAGTCCTCCTCAAGGAACTGTACGACGCCGGGATCCGGATCAACACCCCGAAACCCGATATCACCATCAAGAAGACCCCCTGGGGCGGCATCCGGCTCAACGCGGTCGGCTCGCTCGATCTCGATATCGAGGATGTCCGTGCCATCCTCGGCGAGAACAAGATCATGAACGCCGATGTCCTGATCCGGGGCGGGGCGACGCAGGACGAACTGATCGATGCCGTCGCGGGATCGCGGGTCTATATCCCGGCATTCATCGCGGTCAACAAGGTGGATCTCGTGGAAGCAGATGTGATCCGGCAGATCGAACGGGACATCGTAAGCCGGTTCGCGATCCCGCCGGTCATGATCTCAGCCCACAGCGGGTACCACATGGAAGAGCTCAAGGACATGATCTACGAGAAACTCGGGTTCATCCGGATCTACCTCCGGCCCCAGAGTGGGGAGGCCGACCTCGAAGAGCCGCTCATCGTCCGTGTCGGGGCGACCGTGGAATCGGTCTGCCGGAAGCTGCACCGGGACTTCGTGGACCGGTTCCGGTACGGCCGGGTCTGGGGGAAGTCCGTGAAGCACCCGGGCCAGCGGGTCGGCCTTACCCACCGGCTGCACGACAAGGACCTGCTCATGATCATCATCGAGCACTGATCAGGTAGTACGGTTTTTTCGGGGATCGCCAGTATCATCCTGGGATAATAGACACTGGCGAAGGAAGGCTGGCCCCGGGCAATCGTCCGGGGGAAGGACATCTTCCCCTATCATCAGCCGGGACGGCACAGACCCCCTTCCGTTCAGTTGCCAAACCGCAGTCCCAGCTCCACGTTCTGCCAGTCCCGGTTCATCGCTTTCATCCATACCGTCTCTGTTTCCGGCACGAATACAACCTGGTGGGGAAGCGCAGCAGCGGTGCCGGTGAGGAGGAAGAGGGCTGCTATCAGGGAGAAGAGTCGCGTACACGAAATGAACAATCTCAGGGAATAATACCTTTTGATGTACGTTCCCTCCCGGGGTTCCGAAAACCATGCGGGACTCGAATCAGAGAGGGGGGTACCCCCTCCGGCCCTGGGGGTGGGGGGGTCCCTCACCTTAGGCCGGACCCCCCCGTGCCCCCTCAGGGGGTCCCATACTTTTTGATGAGGGGGGGCCGGTCCGGTCACAAAGAGGGGGGTCCCCCTCCCTTTTCCTCAGGGCGGGAATTCACGTACCGTCAGAATTCCAGGGGAAACACCGGGTCTTCATCTGAACTTTTCCGGACCGGGACGGGGGGTGGGGAGGGGTCGTACGGTTTTTCGTGCGACCCCCCTGAGGGGCCAGGGGGGTCCCGGGCTTTTTTGGGGAGGGGGGCCGGTCCGGTCACAAAGAGGGGGGCCCCCCTCCCCTTTCCTCAGGGCGGGAATTCACGTACCGTCAGAATTCCAGGGGAAACACCGGGCCTTCATCTGAACTTTTCCGGACCGGTACGGGGGGTAGGGTGGGGTCGTACGGTTTTTCGTGCGACCCCCCTGAGGGGGCCAGGGGGGTCCCGGGCTTTTTTGGGGAGGGGGTACCCCTCCTTCCTAACTGGTGAGGGGGGCTCTTAGGGGCGGGAGCGGAGGCTCGGATCAGCTTGGGATCCAGGGAAAATCAGGGAGAGCCCGGTGCCCGGATCGCTGCAAAAATCCTCTCCAGCGGTGCTTCGGTCTTTATCCCGTACCCGGAAAAATGGGTCCTGGTCGCAGGATATCCCGCATCCTCCAGCCGGGCGAGCACGGTCTGTATGTCGGGAGGGGAAACCCGCAGGAATTTTGCAAGGGCATGGTAATCGTAGAAACTCGATGTCGGGAGTTCGTCCCTGCAGACCGGCAGCAGTTTCCCCAGTTCCCGTGCCGAGCCGAGCTCCTTTCCGGGCAGGATCTCCAGCATCCGGTCCAGGGTCTCCGTATCCTGGATCGCCCCGAGCCAGAGCGGCCCGGCCGGCCGGAGCGGGACACCGCAGTGCGGGCAGGCCCGGGGGTCCGGGAACATCCCCTGCTGCTCCTCCCGGTACGGGCATTCCGGGCACTGGTGAAGGAACCCGAGCCTGGCCAGGGTCCGGTCCGCCGCATCCGCCCCCCGCAGCAGCCGGGCATGGATACGGACGAAATGCTCGTGCGCAAACGAGAAGAGTGGCATAAGTCCCCGGTCGTACTTCACGGTCTCCCGTACCAGGAACTCGAGCAGGATCCGGAGCCCGACCTCGCTGTGGTAATCCGTGTTCAGGGGCCGGGCAAAGTACCTCCGGATACCGGCTTTTAAGTGAGCCCCGCAGAGGGGTGCGGTATCGGTCGCGGTCACGAACAGGAACCGCTTCGTGCCCCGTATCGCGGAATCGATGAACGGCGCCGGGGTCCCGAACGGATCGAGATCCACGGAATCGAACGCCCGCTCGCTCATCAGGGAATTCGTATCCCGCTGGGTTACCTCAACCGAAAGGTCCAGCCGTTCCGCGTTGCACCTGATAAGATCGATCGCCCGGGGGTCCCGGTCGTTGATCGTGACCGGAATACCGCACTCACGGGCAACCCGCAGTCCGCGTGCCCCCGATGCCCCCATTGCGTCAAGGTAATCCGAGGGCTGGAGAACGGAGAGGAGCAGGACGGTTGCATCCCGGTTGATCATCATCTTCCGGTTAAAGAAGACCGGAGCTGTCCCGGGAGGAAAATGGTCCCGCAGATCCTGCTCGGGAATGAAAAACTCCGTTGACCCCTCGGTGATCCCGGTCAGTTCCATCGCATCAGAAAATCGTGCCCTGCCATCTTATATCTTCGGGATGCAGAAACCCGCACTCTCCGGCGAGAGCCGCAGGCAAACGCTTATGCGGTTCGGTTCGCAATGCATATGAGCAGGGCGTGTGGCTTAGCCAGGACATAGCGTCAGCCTCCTAAGCTGAACGCCGGGGGTTCAAATCCCCCCACGCCCGTTTTTACTGTACGGGAGGGATATCCGATGCGCTTTTCTGCCCTGATCACCATCCTGCGGCCGGTGAATGCGGTCGTCTCCGGGCTCACTGCAGTCCTCGCGCTCCTCATCGCAACCGGGACGATCGGTCCCGCCAGTATCCTCCTCTTTCTCATCGTGCTCTGTATCACGGGTGCCGGAAATGTCATCAACGACTATTTCGATGCCGGGATCGACCGGGTCAACTGCCCGGACCGCCCGATCCCGAGCGGTGCGGTCGGGGAGCGGACGGCGCTCGTCTATTCCCTCCTGCTCTTCCTCGTCGGTATCCTGCTCAGTTTCTTCACGAATATCATCTGTATCGCAATCGCGGTCATAAATTCCCTTCTCCTCATCTGGTACTCGGCCCGGCTGAAAGGCGTCCCCCTTGCCGGCAACCTTGCGGTTTCATACCTTGCCGGCAGTATCTTCCTTTTCGGTGCAGCCCTTGGCGGAACCGCGGGCCTCATCCTTGTCCTCCCGATCACCGCGATAACGTTCCTCGGGACCCTTGCACGGGAGATGATCAAGGATGTTGAGGATATGGACGGCGACGCGGCAGGGGGGGCCGCGACCCTCCCGCTCATCATTGGCGTGAGGAGGACCGCCATCTCCGCGTTCATCGTCCTTGGTTTTGCGATCTGTTTCAGCATCATCCCGGTCTATACCTGGGGACTCTGGTACCTGGTCATGATCGTTCCGGTGGACATCCTGATCCTTTCTGCCGGTCTCACCGCCCTTCCCTGCACGACCGCCCGCTGCATGCGGGACACAAAAGCCGCCACCCTCCTCAAGGCAGGGATGTTTGCAGCCCTCGCCGTCTTCACGGTATCTGCCGTTTTCTTAGGGTAACCGGAAAATCCGGGACGCAGGTTCGGGGATTCCAAAGGTTTAAGCCTGCAAATTACCGAGCTCAATAGGAAGAGCGATGGTCACGGTCTACAAAAAGGATAATTCCTATTCCGCCGCGTTCGGTTCCTACTTTGAGGGAAACGTCAGGATCCCCGGGAACTTCATGGTCCAGCCCCGCACGCATTTCTGGGGAAGGCTCGTTGTCGAAGGCCGGCTCGATCTCGGCCCGCAGTCCGTTGTCGGGGAAGATGTCCAGTGCGACAGCGCGGCTATCGGGAGCAACTCCTGGATCAAGGGCACGCTCCGGGCGGTGGGGGATGTCCTTGTCTGCGACAATGCCCATCTCCACGATGTTGTTTCCGGGGGAACCGTGACGATCCGGGCCGGTGCACAGGTAGGGAACGTCACCGCCCGGGACACCATCGTCATTTACGGGAAGATCCGGAGCGGGAAACTCGTGGGAAAGAATGTCAAGGTTTTCGGGAAGGACGGTTCGCAGCCGCCACTCCCGTCAGACGCGAAGGCCAAGTGACGCAGTCTCGATAAGTTCGTCCCAGCAGACCTCGGTCTCCACGCACCCTTCTTTTGTGGTCACGACCGCCATCGCGATGAGCCCGGTCTTATCGGCCATATCGAGAGCATCCTTTATTTCCAGGAGGCACCCGACGCCAAGGAGCGCTTTGGGCCGGTACTTCCGGATCATCCTCCGGATAAACGAGGACCCGGGGACGATGAAGAACCGGGTGTACCCGAGGTCTTCGAGATTTTTCTTGAACTCCCCGACCCCGCAGAGCCCGCAGCCCTGGCATTTCAGGCCCTCGGGGGTAAGCCGGGCCGGGCACTTGGCAGAACGGAGGCACTGGGGGATAAAGACCGCCCGGTCGGCGACCGGAACCTCGGAGAACGATTTCTTGCTCATGACATTGTGCATCCGCACGAGAAATGTCGTCAGTTCCCGGTCTTCCAGGCCCAGGAACCGGAGGATTGCCTTGGTCAGCCCTTCGAGCCCGACGAGCCCTGCCTTGAAGAACCGGGGGAAGACAAGTCTTCCCCGGTGGATGGAATAGAGCGCTATCGCGACCAGGAAGAATGCGGTCAGGATAACCCCCAGGATGAACAGCACCGTTATCCAGCCGATGATGATCATCAGGTGGTTCCAGATGGAAAAATCAAACGTCATCGGGACCTGGTAAGCGCCGGGATACTGAACGGGGGCCGGTGCACCCCTTTTTCCGTAATAACCGCAGTCACAAGATCGAGCGGGGTCGCATCAAACGCATAGTTCAGGACCGATGCCTGTTCCGGAACAGTAGTCCGGTTCCCGAACCGTGCAATCTCGTTCCGGTCCCGCTCCTCGATTACCACTTCCGGTTCCGAACGATCCGGGTCGAACGTGGACACGGGGGCCGCAACATAGAACGGGATGCCATGGTACCGGCAGGTTACCGCATGGGTATAGGTCCCGATCTTATTGAAGACCGCATCGCGGGTTATCCGGTCCGCCCCGACGATTGCACAGTCGATCGCTCCCTTCCGCATCAGAAACGCCGCGGTCGAATCCGTGATGACCGTGACATCGATCCCGTCGCGTGCGAGTTCCCAGGCCGTGAGCCGGGCACCCTGGAGAAGGGGCCGGGTCTCGCAGGCGATGACCCGGACGTCCTTCCCCGCGTCCCGGGCAGACCGGATAACCCCGAGGGCTGTCCCCCATTCGCTGCAGGCGAGCGCTCCCGCATTGCAGTGCGTGAGGACGGTAGCCCCGTCGGGAATGAGCGCTGCCCCGTTCTTTCCCAGGGTCCGGCAGATCTCCCCGTCTTTTCGGGCGACGTCCTGCGCTTCTGCGACGGCAAGGGCCCGGATCTCCTCCGGGGTCGTTCCCTTCTGTATCGCGGAAAGGACCCGGTCCACGCCCCACGCAAGGTTGATGGCGGTAGGCCGGGTTTCCCGGATGATGCGGGAGTTCTCCCGCACTTCCTTCCGGAAAGCACGGACGTCCCGTTTCCGGCACCGGGTCGCTGCAAGCGCCACCCCGAACGCCCCGGCTACCCCGAGGGCGGGTGCCCCCCGGATCTCAAGGCGCCGGATGGCCCGGGCCAGCCGGGGGATGGTCGTACAGGCGACGGTCCTGAAACGGGCCGGAAGGAGGGTCTGGTCGATAAAGACAATACTATTGTTCCCGTCGTCCCAGAAGAGGGTCTTTTCCTGCGGCATCGTTCACTCAGTCCTGACCGCATCGATATAGGCCCGCATCGCTGCTGACTCACCGTGGGCTACCGAATCCGGGATATCTTTCGGGGCTGCCGCCGTCCCGGCAAGGTAAATTCCCGGCCTGATCGTGACCACCGTGTTTATCTTGTCGTCGACCGGCTTGAAAAACCCGCTCTCTTCGAGAGGTATCCCCAGCCGCTCCGCAAGCTCGGCGCTTGTCGCGGGAGCCGCCATCCCCACCGACAGGACGACCAGATCGGGTTTGAGGGGGAGCATCTCGCCGGTCTCCGTGTTTTCAACGGTAACGAGCATTCCTTTGCTGTTCTCCATGACCGCCCCGGGCATTCCCCGCAGGAACCGGACCCCCGCCTGTTCTGCCCGCTGGTAGTATTCCTCGTAGCCCTTCCCGTACGCCCGGATGTCCATGTAGCAGATGGTCACTTCGATGTCCGGGTTCTTCTCCCGGATCAGGAGGGCGTTTTTCATTGCCGCCATGCAGCAGACACAGGAGCAGTGCCGGCAGCCGATGGCCGGGTCCCGGGAGCCGACGCACTGGATGAAGAGGACATGATGTGGTTTTTCCCCGTTGCTGATACGCCTCAATTTCCCGCCCGTGGGGCCGCTCGCGTTGATCATCCGCTCCAGTTCAAGGCTTGTTATCACATCCGGGCACGTGCCGTACCCGAACTGCTCCTTGATCGCAGGATCGAACGTTGCGTACCCGGTGGTGACAACGATGCTTGCCGCTTCCACGGTTATCGTTCTCTCGGAATCCTCCCGGAGGATGGCGTCCCTGCCGCAGACATCGTAGCAGAGCCCGCACTCGATGCAGTGCTCCGCATCCCTGATAACGATATCCGGGACGACCTGGGGATGGGATTTATAGATGGCTTTCCGGACGCCGACCCCGGCATCGAACCGGTTGTACACCTCGACCGGGCAGACCTGGATGCAGTCGCCGCAGCCGTTGCACAGATCCTCGTCGACGTACCGGGGATGTTTCCGGATGGCGACCCGGAAGTTCCCGACAGATCCCTCGATCTTCTCCACCTCGCTGCAGGTATGGATGGTGATGTTCGGGGTCCGGGACACGTCCATCATCTTCGGGGAGAGGATGCACATCGAGCAGTCGTTCGTGGGGAAGGTCTTGTCCAGCTGCGCCATGTGCCCGCCGATCGTCGGCTCCCGCTCCACGAGATGGACATGGATGCCGTGGGCCGCGAGATCCAGGGCTGCCTGGATGCCTGCCACTCCCGCACCGATTACGACCACGTCGCCCATGCATTCACTCCTGTCTGTATTGCTCCGCGAGTTCCCGGTATGCCCGGGAATTATCGACAATATGCGCCCGCTGCTCGGCGGACGTGGGTTTCAGGACTTTTCCCGGAACGCCCAGGACCACCGACCCCGGGGGGATGACCGCTCCCTCCGTGACCACGGTCCCTGCGCCGAGGAGCGATCCTTCCCCGACCGTTGCACCGTTCAGGACGATCGCGCCCATGCCGACCAGGACCCGGTCCCCGATCGTGCAGCCGTGCAGGATGGCACCATGCCCGACCGAGACCTGCTCGCCCAGGGTCACCGGGAAACCGGCGCTCGTGTGGACGACGCAGTTGTCCTGGATATTCGAATCCTTCCCGATCCGGACACGGTCCTTGTCGGCCCGGATCACGGTCCCGAACCAGATGCTGGTTCCTTCCGCAAGCGCGACATCACCGATCACCGTGGCGTTCTTTGCAATAAAGAGGGCCTTTTCGCACGCGGCATCAATACGCATAATACCACAGGAGATTAACTATCGGGAAGCATGAAGGTTATGGTAGGGGGAACCTTCGATCCCCTTCACGACGGGCATCGCAGGCTCATCTCCCGTTCATTCGAACTGGCAGGGCAGGACGGCTCCGTGACGATAGGCCTGACCACCGATGATTTTGCGCGAAGGAAAAACCACCCGGTGAGGCCGTTTGCAGAACGGAAAGCAGCCGTGGAGGCATTCATCCGTGATTCGCGGTTTCCCGCGGCATGGAGTATCGAGCCCCTGAACGACAGGTACGGATCCGCCGTTTCCTCGGATTTCGACGCGCTTGTCGTATCGGAGGATACGCTTCCGGGCGCAGTCGAGATCAACCGGAAACGCAAGGATCTTGGCAAATGGAAGGTGGACATCCACCAGATCAGCTGCGTTCTCGCGGAAGACGGGCGCTGGATCTCGAGCACCCGCATCTACCGGGGCGAGATTGACGAGCACGGTGCCATCCTGCGCGATGATCCGGGCGCACGGTAATCCTCACATTAATCTACCTTCCCGCAGATCACCTAGCATGGAAAAACGGGAGATACTGGAGCGGGTCGAAGGGCTGGAGGGGCGGGGACGGTACGAGGACGCCCTCGCGGCACTGGCCGGAGCGCTCTCCTCTGCCCCGGAGGATCCGGACCTCCTTGCTGCGCAGGGGAACGTACTGTATGATCTGGGACGCCACCCGGAGGCAATCGGGAGTTACGATAAGGCGCTCCTCGCGGACCCGAAAAACCCCCTGCTCTGGTACCGGAAAGGGTATGCCCTGCGCAAAATCCGGAAATTCGATGAGGCGATCACCGCATTTGAGCATGCAGTCGAGATCGATCCGGAATTTTCCCTGGCGCTCAGCAACCTCGGGTATTCCTTAAACGAAGTGGGAAAATACCGGGAGGCGATTCCGTTTTTCGACCGGTCCCTCGCCGTGAACCCCCGGAACGTGAAAGTCATCACGAGCAAGGCGATTGCCCTGCGCGAACTCGGAAAACTGGGAGAATCGGTCCTGCTCTTCGATACCGCGCTCGGGATCAATGCGATGAACTCGTTTGTCCGGTACCACCGGGCGATAGCGCTCCGGAAGCTGGGCCGGCACGCGGAAGCAGAAGCCGACATGCAGCTCTTCAATTTCCCGATAAAATAAGATGGGCCCGGTGGGACAACAACCCAGCCGGGATCTCTGCTCCCCTTTTTTCAGATGATGTGGCTGGTAATGTCCTTCGTTATGACGTTATCACAGTACAGACAATGCAGTCCCTTTTCGGTGACCTCGAACTTGCTGGTGATCGGCTCATGGGAGTTGGAGATGCAGCCCGGGTTCGGGCACCGCACGACGCCGTTCAGGACCGGGGGGATCTCGACCCCCTTTTTCTCGAAGACCTTGAAGTTCCGGATGATATTGATGGTCGCCTGGGGGGCGATGAGCGCTATCCGGTTCACCTCGTGCTTCCGGAGTTCCCGGTTTGCGATCTTCACGATATCCTTGCGTTCGATATGGCCGCTCGTGACATTGGTCGCGACGCTGATCGTCTCTGCCGTGGTCCCGGTGATGCCCAGGATCTTGAGGACGTTCAAGGCCTCCCCGCAGGTGATGTGATCGATCACGGTCCCGTTCTGGATCGGGCTGATCAGGAGCCCTTCCTGGGGGTTCTCGCGTTTCTGGCTCATGCCAGCACCTTCTGGAGCATCGCCATCCGGACCGGGATCCCGTTCCGGGACTGCTCGAAGTATTTCGCATGCGGGCACTTGTCGACCCGGGGATCGATCTCGTCCACCCGGGGGAGGGGATGGAGGACGATTGCCCCCTGCCGGGATCCGGCAAGCAGTTCGGGGGTTATCCGGTAGCTGGATGCAACGTTGAGGTACGAGGCCGCATCCGGGAACCGTTCCCGCTGGATACGGGTCACGTACAGGACGTCGACGTTGGGAACGAGGTCTTCGATCCGGTCATGCACGATGATCTCGGTCCCCCGGTCCCGCAGTTCGCGGACCAGGTTTGCAGGAAGTTCGAGTCCCTTGGGGGAGATGGTGTGGAGCCTGACATTGTAGAGCGAGAGTGCGTAGGCAAGGGAATGGGTGGTCCTCCCGTACAGGAGGTCCCCGATCAGCGCGACATCGATATCGTCGAGTTTCATGGACTGGTTTATAGTGTACAGGTCGAGGAGCGTCTGGGAAGGGTGCTGGCCCGCGCCGTCACCGGCATTGATGACCGGGACCTTCGCGAACTCGGCAGCGAGCCGGGCCGCGCCTTCTTTGGGGTGCCGGAGGACAATCGCATCCACGTACCCGCTCACGACACGGATGGTGTCTGCAAGCGTCTCGCCCTTGGCGATGGAGCAGGCCTCCACGCTCCCGACATTGATGGAAGACCCACCCAGCCGGGCCATCGCCGCCTCGAACGACATCCTGGTCCTGGTGCTGGGTTCAAAAAAGAGAAGGCCGAGGATCTTTCCCCGGAGCGTGCCTGCGAGGTCATCGTATTTTTTCTCATCGATCCGCCGTGCAAGGGAGAGGAGCCGGTCGATCTCGCCCCGTTCGTAATCCTTGATGGAGATGATATGCTTCATGGACTTATCTCTCCCGGAAAGGATGCCGGATGGTCGGTACACGGTGCGGGAAAACCCGGATGCAGCAGCAGATATACCATGCAAGTGCCCTCGCTGGGAAATTATTGGATCCCGGAAGAAATGAGGATATGGTATGGGATACCCGGCCGCGATGGCGGGCGGGTAAAACCCGGGATGCCATAAGGTTTTGTCCCGATTGCCCGGAGTACCGCCCGGATTATTTCCGGGCGATGGTCACGTACCCGCTGTGGCAGACGCTGGTCGAGGGCCGGGTGCCCCGGTCGGACCGGGTCATCTCCCGCCCGATCAGTTCGTGAGTGGTGACTTCCGAAAAGAGGCCCCGTGCCGCGTCCATGACGACCGCCATCTGCTCGATGAACGGCGTATAGCAGGCGAGGTAGCCCCCCGGGGCAAGACGGGCGTGGGCGAACGCGATATGTTCCGGCCGGATCATGAGGTCGAGATGGATGACCTCGAACGTCCCTTCTGCGGCCAGGACATCCCCTGCGATGACGGTCACGTTCTCCAGCCGGGCGTTCCGGATATTCGTCTCCGCGAGCTGGGCAAACTCCGGTTTTATCTCGTAGGTCGTAACTTCCCTTGCGATGCCGCCGAAAAAGATGGCCGCAATCCCGCTTCCCGTCCCGGAATCGAGGACCCGGTCGTTCCGGTTCATGCCGGTGCAGGCGATGACGAGGCCGATATCCTTCGGGAGCATCGGTGCCCCGGACCGTTTCCCGTGGGTGAAAAAGTCGGTGGGCCGGGGTATCCGGATGACGAACCCGGTCCCGCTGTGGGTGAGGACCAGGTCCCCCGGTTCCTTCCCGACCAGGTCCCCCAGCCGGATCATGCCCTTGTCGGTCGATACCTGGCCGGTCCCCGCTTTCACGTAATATTCCCTGCCTGCCCCGGCAAGGATGACCTGCTCGCCTTCTTCGATCATCACTGCGAAAGTTTCAGGATGGCTTCCGCGATATCGCCTTTCGTTGCGACAAGGGCTTCCTTTGCCGCATCGGTGCTTTTTCCGGACTGCTCCGCGACCATCTTCACGTCTTCTTCGGGAATTACGGGCGCCGCTCCCTCAAACCTCGCTTCCCCTACGATCTGGTAGGACTTCACGCCCTGCATGGTCATCGCGGTCACTTCCGCTGAATCGAAGATGTAGTTCCCGTTCGGGGTCTCGATGACGATCCGCTGCACGTCCTCGATCTGCTCGACCTGCATGCCGAGCTTCTTCATCATCATCTTCATCTGCTTGGGGTTGAGATTGGGCATCATCTTCAGTCACTTCCCTTCCGTACCTGTACGGCAACGCCGTATTTAAAATCCCGCATCTCCCCGCCGGAGAGCATCGCGGCACCGGTCCCGAGGAGCGTACCCTGTTCGCTCAGGACCATGACCTCATCATCGGCCCGGATCTCCGGGTCTGCATCGACCACGTGTTTTGCAAAGGCATTCTTCCCTTTTGCGATGAACTCCGCGACATCGTCCTGCACGACAACCCGGTAGCGGAGCCGGGGCAGGAACGCATGGAGCCGCCGTGCTGCCGCGATACCGAGCGTCAGCCTCCCGTCCTGCGCACGGACGGTCGCGAGCCGGTCGTTCCCAAAGCGGACCTGCCGGATCCGTCCGGTATTCGAGAGCTGGAACGTGCACCCGTCCGGGAAGACGGCTGCTCCCGCTCCCTTCCCGAACTGGAAATCAGCGATTCCCCGCACGCGCCTGAGCATACTGCTCGCCGAGTCTTCGGTTGACATGGATGATGAACTCCTGTTCTTTGGCCTTCGGAACGAATGCGCCTGCCGCTATCCGGTGCCCGCCCCCTGCCCCTCCGCAGATGACGGCCGCATCCAGCATCGCCTGCTGGAGGTCGATTCCCTTCCGGACGATCCGGTCCGTGGTCCGCATCGAGACCTTGGTAAGGGTTGGGTCCTCGGGGAGCTCGCACATGATGAGGATCGGTTTTTCCATGTTCAGCTTGGAAAGGGCCATCCCGGCACCGATGCCGACTATGGTGTCCGGGTACCGGTTCCCGACATGGACCCACTGGAGGTTCTCGATCTCCTTTACACCGGAGTCCAGGATGAACTGCAGGAGCTCCCGGAGGATCGCCCGGTGGTTGTTGAGCATGTGCTCGGCCTCCCGGTACATGACGCCCCGGTCGCCGCAGCAGATGGCGCTTCCCACTTTCGGTTTCGCCCAGCGCCCGCAGGCGTTGAGGAGGGTTGCGTACTCCTGGGCGTTCCGGAGAGGTGTCTTTCTCGGTTCGTCCGGGAACCCGTAGGTCTCCGCAAGGAGCCGGTCCACGGGTTCCCCGGCAGCCATCAGCTGCTGGGCGATTGCCGAGATGATGGTGCGTTTCTCTTCAGGGGATAGGTCTTCCCAGACCCGCCAGTCGCCGCCGGGGTACGGCCGGGCCGGAATCCCGTGCTTTATCAGGAACTGCTTTGCAGCCTCGGGGTTGTTCGTGATGCCCGGGATCACCGGATCGTCGCTGTATGCGAGGCAGAGGTGGAGGGGCCGGGTCGCGGTGCCGTAGCAGTTGATGTCTTTTTTCCGGATCTCGACCGAGCCGTGCCGCATCCCGTCCTCCGCGATCTCCCGGGCAGGGCCGGTGAGGCCGCAGGATTCCCTTGCCATCATGTCGCCGACATTTCCGATCACCGCTACCTTCGCAAGGTCGGTGTTCGCGGAGTCAAGGTCCTTGCCGACAAGGTAGCTCACCCCTGCGGCGCTCATCTTGCTGTACCCGTACGGGAGGCAGTTCACCTGGAGGTATTCCTTTTTCCCCGGCTGGCTCACGTGGTGGTCGATGATGAGGACTTCCTCCTCGGAAAAGCCGTTCTCGTCGAGAAGGTTCTGCTGGCCGGCCCCGAGATCCGTAAAGATCTTGAGCGCCCCGTTCCGGGGAATGAGGTGCATCATCAGGGGTTCGAGCTGCCGGAGGAAAACGGAGGTGACCGGAATTCCGGTGCGGGAGACCGCCTGCCGGAGGATCGATTCGCTGGCAATCCCATCCGCATCGATGTGCGAGATGATGACCGCTTCCCGGGCATCGCGGATCCGGTCCGCTCCCGCCCGCACATCTTCGCCGAGACCCATTACCCTAATACTCTGAGCCTCCCATAACATCAATTGTGCTGGCAATGACGGGAGAAGATCTGGATGAATTCAGGGAGTCCGGGACAATATCTCCGGAACGGATGCGGGCGGTTGACAAAAACGCTGCTGCGCTCGGGGTTTCGGGACTCCAGATGATGGAGAGTGCGGGAAAAGCGCTGGCCGAGAGCGCCCTTTCGCTTTCGCCCTCCCGCGTCCTCATCCTGTGCGGAAAGGGGAACAACGGGGGCGACGGGATGGCCGCCGCCCGGTACCTCCAGTCCGGTGTGGAGACGGATCTCATCTGGCTCGATGAGGCGGGGATGAGCCGGGAGTGCGCGCACCAGCTGGCGGCGCTCCGGCACTCGCATGTCCGGCTCCACCCCCTGCGGTGCGCACCGGACCTGGTCCCGCTGGGCCGGCTGTTTCTGGAGGCGGATGTCATTATCGATGCGATGCTCGGGACCGGTTTCTGCGGGACGGTGCGCGAACCCCTCGCAGCCTGTAGCACCTATGCCAACGATTCCCCTGCAACGATCATCGCTGCCGATCTCCCGACCCCGGGCACCCGGGCGGACCGGATCCTTGCATTCCACCGGCCGAAACACCCGGGTTCCGCTGTTGCGGACATCGGGATCCCGTACGAGGCCGAGATCTTCACGGGACCGGGCGATCTCACCCTGATCCCGCCCCGGCCGACAACTGCCCACAAGGGTGCAGGAGGGAAAGTGCTCATCATCGGGGGCGGGCCGTACCAGGGTGCCCCGTACCTCGCGGGTCTCGCTGCCCTGCGTGCCGGGGCGGATATCGTGAGGATCGCGTCCCCGGTCTATGTGCCGGTACCGGATCTCATCTTCGAGCGGCTCCCGGGCGAGCGGATCGGGAAGGAGCACCGGGACCGGATCGCAGCGCTGGCCCGGGATGCGGATGTGGTCCTCTGCGGGAACGGTCTTGGCGCGGAAAGCCACCGGGTCGTAACGGAACTTGCGCCCGGGTTCCGGAAGGTGGTCTTTGACGCAGATGCCCTCCGGCTTCCGGTTCCCGCATCGCCGCACGCAATCTACACGCCGCATGCCGGGGAGTTCCTGAGGATGACCGGGATCACGCTCTCCTCGGATCTCGCGGAGCGCGGCCGGGCCGTGAAGGCGTGTGCGGCAACCTGCGGGACCGTCCTTCTCAAGGGCAACACGGATATCGTGTCGGACGGGAGCCGGGTCAGGTTCAACCGGACCGGGACACCGGCAATGACGGTCGGCGGTACAGGGGACGTCCTTGCCGGGATCACGGCTGCCCTCTTCTGCCATCTCCCGGCATTCGAGGCCGCGTGCATCGCGGCGTACGTGAACGGGAAGGCAGGGATGGCGGTCGAGGCACGCAGCGGGGCCGGTCTCATCGCAAGCGATCTTATAAGCCAGATCCCGATCGAGCTCTTCCGGCATGGTGGCGAAGATGCCTGAATTCTCCCATATATCGGATTCGCGTGCAAAGATGGTGGATATCTCGGCGAAGCCGGATGTGACCCGGGAAGCGGTCGCGTCCGGGAAGATCCACCTCCTTCCTGCGACCCTGAAAGCCATCCGGGAAGGAACGGTCGTCAAGGGGAACGTCCTTGCGACCGCCCGGGTCGCGGCGGCGCTCGCGGTCAAGGAAACGCCGCATCTCATCCCGATGTGCCACCCGCTCCCGGTCGCGGGGATCGATGTCGAGTTCACGGAGCTCGATACTGCCATCGAGGCCAGGGTCCGGGTGAAGTCGCTCGGGAAGACAGGGGTCGAGATGGACGCCCTGACCGGGGTTTCGGTCGCCCTTCTCACGATCTGGGACATGGTGAAGTCGGCGGAGAAGGATGAGAACGGGCAGTACCCGGAGACCCGGATCGAGGAGATCCGGGTCATGGAGAAGAGGAAGGGGACGGCCGGGTAACGGTTTTTAAAATCTGCTTTTAAAAAAATTTCAGATACTTTTTATCCGGATTTTTGCAGTATTCAAAACGACACTTTTTACAGATTTGCAGAAAATCAGGCACAGCCGAATTCTCTTACAACGGTTGAGAAACCGGAAACCTTGGTGTCTGAAAAGAAGGAGGCCGACCTGATGGTCGGGTTCGCGTGCTCGTCCCTCCGCCCGCTCACAGCAACGGACTAACAAATCTTTGGTAAGATTTTTCTCTCACGGAAACTATACGGCTGAATCTGTCAGAAAAAATTCCGGATATCCGGCACGTTTCAGATTTTTGTCTCAATCCTGATCCTAAGAAACGATACCATATTTTGATGATGCGGACATATGGAGATCTATCCATGGAAATCCGGTATTCCGAACAGACAATCGAATTGTCCGGAAAAGTCCTGCCGCCTGGGTGAAACGGACCCCGAACGCGGAATGGAGCCGTGAGCAGTCGGTTCTGATCGACAGCCTGCTGGAGAATGCACGGAACATGCCCCTTTCCCCTCAGGTGTACCTGGAGCGGGTTACCGGACGGAACCGGAAACAACGGTCCCGGGCAGCCCGTATGCCGGATATGATGGAATAGCCCGACACGATTTTGCCCTGCGGATGGGCGAACACTGGCCGCATTCACTCGCAGTAATCCGTCCCTACGCTGAACATCCCGTAATTACCGGGTGCGATGCCGCATGTTCAGGAAATTTTCCGGAACAATGCTTCCGGAGTTGTTGCGAAGACGACGGTATCCGGAGTCTTCCGGCCGTTCACCCCAGGGGATCGAACCTCTTCCTTCTCCGGTAAAGGACAACTGCCACGGCAGCGATACCGATTCCTGCGATACCGGCAACAACCGCGAGGACCGGAATACCGGATGAACCGGAAGACTGCACTCCATCAGCCGGTACATCTGTAGTCTGTACGGCGACAGGTTTTGTGGCCGATACACTATGGGTTGATAGGGAGGAGCCGGTGGCAGTTACCGGTATTCCCGCTGTCCCGGTACTGATTACCTCGGATACAGAAGTATCCACGGCAGTTGTGGCCGGCAGCGTTGTATTGGTCCGGGTCGTTACCGCAAAGTACGAGAACCCCGGCGTTGTTGCCGTGAAATAATACGTATCCCCGGTCTGGTGGTCAAACGTTGTCGTGAGTTCGATCCAGGCACCGGCATGGTTTCGCATGACAACGATATCGCCGGTATTCAGTCCGTGTGCCGTGAGCCAGGGGCCGGATACTGCGAACGTTATAGTACCCTGGCTGACAGATGAGGGGTTCACCCCGATCAGGGTAATATCGGAGATCCCTGCGGTCGTCCGGCCGGCCAGGGAATCCGGAGGCATCGTACCGATATCTGAAACAATAATATCCGTAGAGCCCAGGGTTGTTGACGGCACAAGGGATATGGAGATTACCGCCCAGGGAGCATTCGCGGTTACCGGCTCATTGATGGAAAATGTCATCGTCCCGCCCGCTGTTGCTCCCGGTGAACCGGCCGTATAGGTACCGGGCCGTCCCGAAGTCGCACTATCCCCGCTGGAACTCTCGGTATCTGTTGCCGGGGTGGACGGAGGGGACGTCCCGTCGGTTACCGTGAACGTAACGGATGCGTTCGTCCCTTCCTGCCCATCAGGATTGATGACCACCAGGTTCCAGGTCCCTGTACCGGTATTGGCAGGTACGGTCCTCACGAGTGCCGTGCTGGTACTGCCGACACCGCCGAGCGTGACATTTGCGTACCCGGTCCGGGTCAGGTTCACGACCGGTGCGGTCGTAGTATTGAAGTAGGACCCGGTTATCGTCACGGTCGTTTCGGATGTGTTGACACCCCACGACGGGCTGATCCCGGCAACTACCGGTGCCGGGATGGTTTCGGTAACCAGGAAGGTTACCGAGGCATTCGTCCCCTCCTGCCCGTCCGGGTTGACCACAACAACATTCCAGGTCCCTGCATCGGTATGTGCGGGCACGGTCCTCACGATCGATGTGCCGGTGCCGCTGACGACGCCGAGCGTGACATTTGCATATCCGGTCCGGGTCAGGTTCACGACCGGCGCGATCGTGGTATTGAAGTACGACCCGGTTATCGTCACAGTCGTATCGGATGTATTGATGCCCCACGACGGGTCAATCCCGGTTACCTCCGGGGCAGGGATCGATTCGATAACGGTATAGGTCACGGAAGGACTCGTCCCTTCCTGCCCGTCCGGGTTGATGACGGTCACGTTCCGGACACCTGCCGGTTCATGCGCCGGTACTGTTACCGTGAACGAAGTGCTGCTCAGGTTCGTTCCGCTCATGGTGATGGTGCTGTACCCGGTTCGCGTCAGGCGTATGACCGGTGCAGCCGTGCTGTTGAACCCGGTCCCGGCTATCGTTACCAGGGTCGCCGTTGCGTTCGCACCTGACGACGGGCTGATCCCGGCCACCACCGGCGCCAGCGGGGAGACCGTGAAGAAATAGGCCTGGCCGGCATCATCGGTCGTTCCGGAGGTGGCCACGGGTGCCCCGACGAGTACGGTATTTCCGGAGACTGCCACTGAATTCCCGAAGTTGTCGGAGTCCGTTGCGTCCGATACCTTCAGGACGTGTGTCCTGAACCACGAATTCCCGTCCTTCCGGTACACATACGCCCGGCCGGGGGTAGAGGGGATGGTTTTCCCGGGGTTACCGATGACTGCCATGTCCCCGGAGAGTACTATGCTGATCCCGAAATCCTGTAAATTCACTGCTTCCGGAGCGCTCAGGATCGCAGATTCGCTCCATGTCCCCCCGCTGTTCGTGAAGATATACGCCTTGCCGCTGTATTGGGTCGGGCCTACCGTCGCCCACATCGCCCCGATGAACGCCGTATTCCCGTCCCCGGAGAGAGCAACGGCATATCCGAACATGGCTTCGTCATCCGCATCCGAAGCAGTCAGCATCGCGGATTCGCTCCATGTCCCCCCGCCGTTCGTGAAGATATACGCCTTGCCGGGATAATGCAGAAAGGATCCGAACTCGGCTTCCGATGCCCCGATGATGGCGGTGTTCCCGTCGTCAGAGATCGCAAGGGAATTTCCGAACCAGTCCCCGGACTGTACATCCGAAGGCGCGAGGATCTGCTGCTCGGACCACGAAGTTCCCAGCTTCCGGAAGACATAGACCTGGTCGGCACCCTTGCTGCCGATCAGTGCGGTGTCCCCGGAGAGTGCCACGGAACTCCCGAAATAGCCGGTCGGGCTCGCATCCGAAGCGTTCAAAATAGCAGCCTCGCTCCATATCCCCCCGCTGTTCGTGAAGACATACACCTTGCCCGCCATGCTTGTCGATCCCACATCGGCATTGGGCGCCCCGATGAGCACGGTATTCCCGTCACCGGAGAATGCAAGGGAATTCCCGAACTCGTCGTTGTTTGCCCCGTCCCCAGGCTGCAGGACCGCAGACCGGCTCCATATCCCCCCGCTCTCGGTAAAGACATACACCTTGCCGGGCGGCGTCGTGCCGATCGTGGTCCATTCTGCCGCGACAAGTGCGGTGTTCCCGTCCCCGGAAAGCGCGACGGATGACCCGAACCGGTCATCGGTCGCCGCATCGGAGGAAGCGTTCAGGATAGCCATCTCGTTCCCCAGGCCCATCACGGTGATGACATTCTGTACCGTTTTCGTCCCGGTCCCCAGATAATTCGTGGCTGAGAGTTTCACCGTGTATATGCCGGGCTTTGCGTACGTATGGACCGGGTCCTGTTCCGTCGCATTGGTGGTGTCCCCGTCACCGAAGTCCCAGAGCCAACTTTCAGGTACATTAATCGACTGGTCGGTGAAGGTGACGGTCAGGGAAGCAAGACCGGCTGCCGGTTCGTACGAGAATTCTGCAACCGGCGGGGGGTCGGTTGTCGTGAAGGTAACGGATGCATTCGTCCCTTCCTGCCCGTCCGGGTTGATGACCGTGACATTCCAGACTGCGGCAATATTATGATTCGGGACGGTCACCGTGAACCGGGTCGTGGAGAGGTTGGTTCCGGTCAGGGTGATATTGCTGTGGCCGGCGCTGGACAGGTTCACAACCGGTGCGACCGTACTGTTGAACCAGGATCCGGTTATCGTTACCAGGGTCGCCGTAGCGTTCGCACCGTACGCCGGGCTGATCCCGGTCAGGCGCGGCGGTGCGAGGACCGTATATGCAACGGAAGTATTTGTCCCCTGCAGTCCGTCCGGGTTAATGACGACGACGTTCCAGACGCCTCTGTCGAGGTCTTGGGGTACAGACACGGTAAACGAGGTGGCACTCAGGTTCGTACCGGTCAGGGTAATATCGCTGTAACCGGTCCGGGTCAGGTTCACGATCGGAGCAACCGTACTGTTGAACTGCGTCCCGGTTACCGTCACCAGCGTTGCCGCGGTATTCGCACCCGAAACCGGGCTGATTCCGGTCAGGATCGGCGGAGCCGTGATGGTAAAGGTTACGGACGCATTGGTCCCTTCTTCCCCGTCCGGGTTGACCACCGTGACGTTCCAGACCCCTGCAGCTTTTCCGGAAGGGATGGATGCCCAGAACGATTGCGTGCTTACCAGCATCCATGCAGTCACCGAAATGTTGCTGTAGCCGGGTCGTGTCAGGTTCAGTACCGGTGCGACCGTGCTGTTGAACCCATTCCCGGATACGGTTACTGTTTTATACTCGGTATTCGGCCACGATGACGGCGTGATCCCGTACACCTGCGGCGCCGATGAAGTGATTCTGAAGATATATGCCTGGCCGGTATAGCTATTGAATTGATAGGCGCCAATGGCAGCATTCTCACCATCACCGGAGAGTCCCACGGAACTCCCGAAGTAGGCATCGGCTGTTATATCTGAGGGGGTCAGGAGGATTGACTGCGACCATGTTGCTCCATTCGCTTTGAAGACATAGGTCTTACCGGCCTGGCTGTTATAGTTCACAGTTGCATAGGGGGATCCGATGACTGAGGTGTCTCCATTCCCGGAGATTGCTACGGAACTCCCGAAATTCGAACTGGCCGCTACATCCGTCGCATTCAGGATGGCATTCTCGATCCAGGTCCCCCCACTGCCCGTGAAGACATACGCCTGGCCGGCAGAACTATTGAACCCATAAGCGCCAATGACTGCAGTGTTTCCGTAATCAGAGACTGCCACGGAACTCCCGAAATATGCGCTGGCCTGCGCATCGGAAGCGTTGAGAATGGCATTCTCGATCCAGGTCCCCCCGGTGTTGGTAAATACGTATGCCTGGCCGGCGGAACTCTTCGCGTTCACGGTAACCCCGGATGCCCCGATGATGGCGGTAATCCCGTCGTCCGATATTGCCACGGAACTCCCGAACGTGGCAGAATCTGCTGCATCCGAAGCATTGAGGATTGCTGTCTCGCTCCACGTTCCCCCGCTGTTCGTAAAGACATATGCCTGGCCGGCGGAACTCTTCGCGTTCACGGTAGATCCGGGTGCCCCGATAATGGCGGTGTTCCCATCGCCGGATATCGCCGCGGAACTTCCGAACTCTGCAAAAAATGAGGCATCGGAAGCGTTCAGGATTGCTGTCTCGCTCCACGTTCCCCCGCTGTTCGTAAAGACATATGCCTGGCCGGCGAAGAAATTCCCGTCCGCCGTTGCATGGTACGCCCCGATGACTGCAGTGTTACCGGAGATCGCCACGGATTGCCCGAACGAAGCATCTCCTGCCGCATCGGAAGCGTTCAGGATTGCTGTCTCGCTCCAGGTCCCGCCGCTGTTCGTGAAAATATATGCCTGGCCGGCGTATGTCTTCGTGTTCACGGTTGCCGCGTATGCCCCGATGATAGCGGTGTCCCCGGAGATTGCAACGGCATTTCCAAACCGCGCAGTTCCTGTCCCTGCCGCATCGGAAGCGGTCAGGGTAGCTGCCTGGGTCGCAATCCATGGGTCGATGACGATCGGGTAGACGGCATTCCGGTCATCGATCTGCCAGGTGAGCGTATTATGAGAGAGGGAAAGGGCAGCGGGAAGTTCCCGGCCGGCTGCATCGTACGCAGCCAGCCCGCCGTAATTCAGAACAGGACCGTTTGCATCGAAGAAGACGAGCGTCTGCCCGGCAAGAACCGGCCGGAGATCTCCTGAAAGGGTATAATCGACCGCAAGTGTCCCGTTCCCGGCGGGCCGGGAGTTTACGGTCATCCCCTGCTCGATCCCGTTTCCGCGATTCGTATACCATTCTCTGATGGTCCCCCGGTCCAGTTCCAGCCGGTTTCCTTCTGCCCGGATACGGGACACCCCGGAATTGTTGCTTTCCCGGGCCCGCCCGATTCCCGCAAGCTGCAGACCGGCCGAACCATTTGCCGAGGAAAGGATGACCCTCCCGTTTCCGGTCACCAGGATGCCGATGCGCTGGTTCCCGTTCTCGGAGAGCCAGGTTCCCGATGCGGTATCGTACCGGAACACAGAGAGGGATGTTCCGGAACTGGCATTCTGGCCCTGTACCGGTTTGGGGAAGAGATTCGCGATGCTTCCGGAGGAGTTCCCTGCTCCGGACAGGCCGCTGGCAATACCGGTATCCGGAACGGCCATCGATACAGCAACGGCGGGACCAGCGAGTACCAGCGCTACGATTAAAACCCCTGCAAAAACCGGAATGTAGCGTCCCTTACGCAGCAGAGCAATCCCTTTTTCGTTCTTTTTCCTTTCGATCACTCCGGTGTCCCGGGCTGCCGGCTCGCATCCTGAAGACCATACCCGCAGGGATCGTTCCGGAAAACTCTCTGGTACGGCTGTTCAAAAAGGATGTGAAATAAAATTCTGGTGATAATCACTGAGCCGGTCCTTCCTTCAGGCCCGTGACCGGCTACGCCGGCGCCCATTCCTTCCCGGGCCAACCGTTTCCGTCACGTCCCGCAGCAGGCAGATCATTCCCGTGAAGGTGCCGGACGCATCGGTGAGAGGCCGGCAGTCCGCTTCGATCCGGAGCGTCCGGCCTCCCGTTGCAGCGGCACGGAACCGTACAGTCCCCTGCCGGGATCGCTGCACAGCTCCAACCCCGGTCAATACACGTTCCCGGTCATCCGGCACGGCAAGATCCGCAAACGGCCGGCCCAGAAGATTTTTTGGGAGAATCCCCCATTCCGCAGCCCGGGGGTTTACGTAGGTAATGGTGCCATCAGCACCGGTCTCGACAACAACATGCAGCAGGTGCTCCACTATTCTCTGGAACCGTTCTGCCTTCCGGTTGAGTTCGATCTCCGCCAGTTTCCGGTCAGTGATCTCCTGGCTGACCGCCATCATCCCGGGCGATCCGTCCGGGAACCGGACCGGCACATGATGGATCTCCAGGAACTTGTGCCGTCCCCGAAACAGGTCGGCGGCAACGACCGTGCCTGCTTCACCTTCGAGCGCCTTCCTGCATGCCTCAAGGCAGTCCCCGAAATTCTCAATACGGCTCCCGAATATGTCAGGAAGCAGGACACCTTCAATCTCCCGGGGAGCCAATCCGGAGATGGCGGGAAGGTGGTGATTGAACTGGATGATCCGTAACCTGCCATCGGTGACACAACAGCATTTCGAGCTGTGTTCCAGGAACGTTTTCACCGGCAGAAACCGGGACAGGGTGTAGATCTTAGCCCTGCCGAACGTCCCGGCCTCGACCCACTCCTGTGCCGTCAGGACATCGAGATACTTTGCAACAGACATCCGGTTCAGGCCGGTCTTCTCTGCAATCTCCACGATGTTGAGCCCATGGGGGTGATTCTTCAGCACGCTGAGAATCCGTGAGACTGTGTCTGCCCGTTCGGTCATGTTCACCACCTGATTTCTGCAGAACCCCGCATTCCTCCGCTGACTCCCCCGGGTGCCAGGATAACCGGTGATGCTGCAACAGCATTCTGTCCCATGTTCGGAACTCCCACCTGCTCCATACACCTGCATAACTCCGGCATCAGGGAACCTGCTCCCTCCGGCACAATGGTGCGGCAATGAACCCGGAAATGCCCTGTCCCTTTGCCCGGTAACGATCCTGACAGCCATCTCAGAAAAATGAGGCCCGGCAACGGTCCCTGCCTGTACCCCATTCCCGGGATATCAACTCCAGGATACTTATATTGGGCATTTTGTAAAGGGAGATGATAAATAATTGCTGATTCCGGTCGGAAACACAGCGTTCCCCAGGCATATTCTACAAAAAAGGATCCGAAGTTTCCCGGCCTTTCACCCCAGGGGATCGAACTTCTTTTTCCGGTAGAGGACTATAGTCACCGTAAGGATGCAGATTCCTGCAATACCGGCAGCAACCGCGAGGAACGGAATACCGGATGAACCGGAAGATTGCACCCCGGCAGCCGGTATGGAAGTAGTCTGTGAAGCAACGGGTTCCGCAGCAGATATCCCCTGGGCCGGAACGGGGGTACCAACAGCAGTTACAGTTACCTGCACTTCCACCGTTTGGGTACTGACCGACGTTGGTGCAAGGGGGGTATCCACTACAGTTGTGGCCGGCGCCGTGGTATTGATCCGGGTCGTTATCGCAAAGTACGAGAATCCCGGTGTTACCGCCGTGAAATAATACATATCCCCGTCCCGTCTATCGAACGTTGTCGGGAGTTCGGACCAGGAACCGTCATGGTTTCGCATGACAACGATATCGCCGGGTTGGAGTCCGTGTGCCGCAAGCCAGGAACCGGATACTGCAAACGTGATCGTACCCTGGGTAACCAAGGAGGGGTTCACACCTACGAGTTCGATCTCTGATAGTTCCGCTATCGTCCGGCCGGAGAGCAGAGTCGTGGAGATCGTTCCGGCATCTGAGACAATAATATCCGTGGAGCCCAGGGTTTCTGAGGGGACAAGAGAAACGGAGATAATGGCGCCGGGTGCATTTGAGGTTACCGGCTCATTGATGGAAAATGTCATTGTCCCCCCTGCCGGTGCCCCCGGTGAACCGGCGGTATAGGAACCGGACCGCCCCGAATTCGCACTATCCTGACCGGAACTGCCGGTCTCCGTTGGGGAGGGCGGTCTCTCGGTTACCGTGAACATGACGCTCGCATTCGCTGCTTCCCTGCCGTCGGGATTGATGACCGTCACGTTCCAGATTCCGAGGGATTCATTCGCTGGTATTACCACGGTAAGTGAAATTCCGCTCAGGTTCGTTCCGGTCAGAGAGATATTGCTGTACCCGGGCCTCGACAGGTTCACGACCGGTGCCACCGTGCTGTTGAAACCGATTCCGGTAACCGTTACCAGAGTTGGGGAGGTGTTCGCACCGGATGCCGGGCTGACCGAAGTCAGAGATGGAGGTGCAGCCGGATCTATCATCGTGAACGTGACACCCGCGTTCCTCCCTTCCTGCCCGTCCGGGTTCACCACGACAACGTTCCAGATTCCTGCATCGGTAAACGCGGGGACGGTTCTCGTAAGCGATGTCCCGGTACCGCCGACACCACCGAGCGTGACATTGGCAGCGCCGGTCCGGGTCAGGTTCACGACCGGTGCGATTGTCGTATTGAAACTTGATCCGGTTACCGTCACAGAAGTATCAGAAGTGTTGAGGCCCCACGAAGGGTTGATCCCGGTCACTGCCGGCGGCAGGATCTCCCCGATAACGGTGAACGTTACCGATGCATTCGTTCCTTCCTGCCCGTCCGGGTTCGTCACGATGACATTCCAGACTCCCTCTTCCCGGTGGGTCAGGTCGAAGGTGCAGGTGATGTTCGTGCTGTCGATGACTGAAACCCCGGTTGCCAGGATATCCGGCCAGCCGGTCCGGTTCAGCCTGACCGTGACCGGGGTATGCGTCGTATTAAAATAGGCACCGGCCAGGTTCGTGATACTGACAGTCGTCGAGTTGATCCCGCTTGAGGGCGTTATGGTATTGACGGATGGCGGCGGGATGAGAACGGAGATATACCCTGCCCGCGTGGACGTATTGCTGGTCGTGGAATCGGCAACGGTCAGGGAAACGGTATAGACGCCGGGAATGGAATACGTATGGCTCGCATTGCTCTGCAGGAGGTCGGTGGTATTGAACCAGTTTCCATCGCCGAAACTCCAGTTCCATGAAAGAAGCGTCCCATTGTCGGAAGTGTCGTTGAACCGGACCGAAAGGGGGGCCAGGCCTGACAGGGGGGTAGCGGTAAACGAGGCATTGACCGCAACGATGCCATCGGTATCCACGCTCTGCCCGTCAACCGTGGTACGGATTGTGAAGACACCGGTCGCTAAGGGAGAGAACAGGGTCTCATTGATACCGGACACGGACCTTCCGGATACGGGAACGACGGTGCCGTTGCCGGCCGTGACCGCAAACGCGAACGGGATCGCATCGGGAACATGCCCGAGGGCAGAGGTATCGTCACCTGCACTGTTGAAGGTGAGGTTCGCATTGATTGCCGAAGTGTCGCCAAGGCGTATGACCGGCCGGGTGGCGGTGGCACAGAGCATCAGCCAGGGAGAATACGTGACGTTCCCATATTTGTATCCCGAAGGATTGCTGTTTGTGCCCCACCAGTTGTTCTGGGCCTCGATCATGGTCGTGTCGTACGGGCAGTACAGGGTTGTCCCGGAATTACCGTAAAACCGGTTCAGGTGCAGATCGCCTTTATATACTTCTATTACGCCGCCCGAGTTGCCTGCGAAGTTGGATGAGGTCGCAACAAGCGATCCCCAGTAAAAAATTGCACCCCACGAAGTGGCAGAGTTAGAGGAAATGTTGGATGAGACCACTGTCATTAGCTCCGCCCCGCTCTGTATTGCATCCATTCCAATGCCACCCCCTAAGGGGGCCCAGTTCCCGGTAAGGGTTGAATTTTCCAGGGTGAGACCTCCCCCGTAATTGAATCCCCCGTAAGCGCCGCCGCAGCCGTCACTCCCAGCGGTGCCTCCACTGTTCGTACCCCGGGCTGTTGCTTTACAGTTTGAGATCGTGGACGAATTTACTGTTCCCGGCCACGTTGAATAAATGCCGCCGCCGCTGCCGCCGTTCCCTCCGTCATCGTAAAGAGTACCGGCATTTGCCGCTTTCCCTGCACTGCAGTTGGTAATCGTCGTGAACCGGATGTTCAGGTAACTGACGGGGTACGTATAGTTGGCGGCATATATGCCACCACCGTCTCCTCCAGCTCCCCCGTCAGCCGGACTGGTGCCTGCATTTCCCGCAGCACAGTCAGTAATGGAAGACGACCTGACGGTCAGGTAATTCATAGCATAAATGGCCCCTCCCTTTCCCCCGGTGGCACCGGTGCCCTGAAAGTATGTACCATACGGGCCGCCGTTTCCTGCATAACAATACGAGATAGTCGTTGCATTGATGATGGCCTCATCGCTGGTGAAGATGGCACCGCCGTTGCCGCCATCGCCACCGACAGTACCGGCATCCATTTCATTTGGACCAGGATAGCCATCCCCCCCATTGCCCGCGTGGCAGTCATGGATGAAGGATGATGTTACGGTGACCAGACCGTCGGAATTGATGCATCCACCGGATCCACCGATACCTCCCGGATTTGCATAGGTTGCAGGATCGCCATCCGGAGCCTTCCCGTTCCGGAGCGTCAGGTTGTCGAGGGTAAGATCTGCTCCGCCCGTTACCTTGAAGATCCTGCCGAGCGACTGCGCATCGATGATCGTGCTGGCGGCACCTGCGCCGATTGACGTATTGGCCTGGATCGTGATACTGGTTGTCAGGGAAATGTCATGCGCGTGATAGGTGCCCGGGTTCAGGATCACGGTACCGTCAGTCCCTGCAGATACGATTGCATTCGTGATCGCACTGCTGTCATCCGAACCCGTGGGATTGAGTGTGACCGTCCCCGCTGCAACCGGCGCCGTAATTACCAGCAGAGTAACCGCTATCAGCGCACCTGTGACATACCGTCCCCTGGACAAACCTCTTTTCTGCGTCATACTTTCTCGAAGGTCCCGGCAGACCCTTCCTGCAGCGCACCGGCCGCAGACTGGCAGACTGCCCGAAGGCAGGAAACCACTGGAGTCCTGCAATTAAAAACTCTGGCAGGCAGTATTAAAAGGACCATGATATGATTTTCAGTGAGAATCACCGGGCCTGTTCCGCTATTTACCGCCGGTGAGCGGATCCACGGTGCCCCTTCCGTCCCCGCCTGGCCGGGTAGACCCGGATCGCAATGGAACGATGTTATTTACGGGCTGGATACTCCCCGGGAAGAGCGGAGGACCGACAGCGTAATGCAGAGATGTCTCGGCCTTGTTCCGGCCTGCTGACGGCACTCTGACCGGGTGCCGTAAAACTATACAACGCATCTGGTGCAGGGCAGGACGAGCCGGGCGATGCAATCCACGCAGGGCGTCTCAGTCAGACCCCCTGCCCCGGCTCCAGAGTATCCCGGGAAAATTCCGGCCGGTGCAAAACCTGCGCAGGATATCACCCCCTGCCTCTTTCCCATCACCCGACCGGAATGTTCATTTGTCAGGACTGCTATTCCCGGCCCTGTATTCTCCGGCAAGTATCCCGTAATACCGGGTCGAACGCCAGTGGTCCCGGAGCCAGACATGCTCACGGAGCGTGCCTTCGTAGGTGAGCCCGCTTTTTTCGAGGACATGGGCGGATGCATGGTTGAGCTCGTCGCACTTTGCGAAGATGCGGTGCAGGGACAGGGTCCGGAAACCGAATGAGAGAAGTGTCCGGAGAATTTCCGTATAGTACCCGAGCGACCAGTACTCGGGCCGGAGGATACACCCGACCTCTGCGGTCGTAGGCTGGTTCGGATCGACCTCAAGGAGGATAAACCCTGCGAAGTCACCAGTACCGGGGATACGGATCGCAAGCCAGTAATCCTTCCGGTCCTCCCGTCCGGCTTCCTCGATTGCGTGCTGTACGAAACCTGCGACCTGTTCCTCGTTTTCCAGCCAGATGAAGACATATTTCATGATTCGGGGATCACGGGAAAGGATCTGCATGGGTTCAAGATCCTGCAGGGTCATGTCTTCGAGGATCAACCGTTCGGTTTTAAGGGAGAAAACCATGAGAAATCTCCGATGGTAAGACGCAGGTGAAATCTTTCTTCCCGAACGGATGAAAATGTTGTGCAGGGACAGATATCCCGGCCGTGCCCTGGGGAATGGGGACACGGGGGCCGATATAACTGGCCAACAGCGGTTCCGTCACCGGGCATTCCCGGTTCTTCCGTACCGGTACTCCCCTTTCGGCACCAGGATCTCAAACCTGGCCCCCCTGCCGGGTTCCCCGGTCTCGGTTATCGCGATTCCGGTGATGGAGAGGATCTCACGGGAGAGGAAGAGCCCGAGGCCGGTATTCTTTCCGAAACCCCTGGTAAAGAGCCGTTCCTTGTCATCGTACCTGATGCCGGCACCGTCATCCTCGAATATAATCCTGAGATCCTCGCCTGCCGTTTCCCCGAAAATCCGGATTCTCGTTAAGCCATCTCCCCCGTACCGCAGGGAGTTGTCAAGAAGGTTGTAAAACACCTTTTCAAGCAGGGGATCGGCGAAAACCTCGATATCCCTGCACCCGATCGCAAGCGCGGTCTTTCCTAAGGAGAGATCCGAGGCTGCCTTTCCCGCAAGCAGGCCCGCATCCTGCCATACCGGCGATTTCACCCCGAGATCCTCGTAATCGCGGGTGAACCCGATCTGGCGGTCGATGATCTCCGCAATTCGCTGTTCTTTTTTCAGTAGTTTTGTGAGTTCGTCCGGGCTGCCCAGTATCTGTTCACTCAGCTCGAGACACCCTGCAAGGATCGTCAGCTGGTTCCTGATATCGTGACGGGTGATCCCGGAGAGGAGATTGAGTTTTTTGTTAGCGGTACGAAGCGCTTCCTCGGCCTTTTTCCGGTCCGTGATGTCAAGCTGGGTTCCCGACATCCGGACCGGTCTGCCTGCATCGTCCCATGCGACAACCTTCCCCCGGTTAAGTACCCATACCCATCGGCCGTCCCGGTGACGGACGCGGACCTCTGCTTCAAAAATCTGCGACGTTCGGAGGAAATGTACTTTGAGGAGTTCACATACCGTTTTGAGGTCTTCCGTATTGCAGAGCCGTTCCAGAGAGGAGATGGTGAGGGGGGACAGTTCCGCCAGCGTGTACCCGACAATTTCAGCCCATCGTTCATTGATCTGTATCTCTCCGGAAACGATGTCCCAGTCCCAGAGGCCGACACCGGAACCCTCGATTGCCAGCGCAAGCTGCTCCCTGCTTTTCCGGAGCGCTTCCCCCGCCTGTTTCTGTTCCGTGATATCGGTAAGAACGCTCAGTACCGCATTCTTTCCCTGGAACGATATTGGGACCCTCCGTATCGTACAGAGACGTTTCTCTCCCCGGGATGGCTGGATGACAATATCCCTGCCGGTCACGGGAACCCGGCGATCGAGCACTTCGCGGGATGCCATCCCGGCTTCCGTCCGGCTCTCAGGCGCAATAATATCGGCCAGCGGGCAGTTCAGGATCTCGGTGCACGACATTCCCGTAAGCCGTGTACTTGCCGGATTTGCATACAGGATTTTCGACCCGTCATGGACGAACACGTAATCCGGCAGGTTATCCGAGAGCGTCCGGTACCGCTCCTCGCTTGTCGCAAGATCCCGCTGGGACCGGACCAGGTTGAGCATCAGGAAAAAACCGGTCGCCAGGACATCGAGAAGCAGGGCCGATATAAAGACGAGAATCGTGAACATATCCACATTGGTATAGGATGGCAGGCCATGCAGGGTCCACTGGATTGTCCGGAGAATTTCCAGGAAACCGCACAGGAGGATCGTGGCGGCAAAGCAGTAATTGATGATACGGTTCTCCCGCTCTTCGGACCGGAGCGCGATGACGACGATAACGATGAGGACGGGGGCGATAACGGCAGCCGATACCAGACTTCTCGCCGTGAATGAATCCTGAATATAGGTGAAATACAGAAACAGGAAGGAGATGGGAAGGAGCAGCCCGTACCATGAGGGCGGCAGCGGTTCCGAACTGATGAACCTGCTCGTCCCGTCCAGCCGCAGGATCACGCTGACGATGAACAGGATGTTCGCGACAACGGCGAGGACGGCGGAAGGAAAAAAGGCAGAGACCGTGACCAGGAGAAAGCCCAGCGGCAGGAGAATCGAACCCCACGTCCAGTGGCTGAAACCGTCATACGTCTTCTGGGTTCTCCAGTAAATGAAGAGCATGAGGGCGACAAACCCGGTCACCAGCGAGAAGATCAGCGTAAGCGACTGCATGTCGGTGGCCATGGGAATGCGTCCGTACCCCGGGGGAAGTATATACCTGTTAAAATATTTTCAGGGATAAAAGGTTCGGAATGACGGGCAAACGGTCAGAAATATATCGGATGGCGTGCAGATACCTTCACCGGATATGCGATCCGGCCGGTAACAATCCACCCCGCAGTTGGGATTGGGGAGAGAATGATTCCGGATGAGCGGGAACGGCAATTCTGACGGAACACAGGATCGCAACGGCAGACAATACCATACGATAAGGGTGCAGGCAGGAACCCCGGGATACCAGGTTTCCGGCACCATTCTTTTAATAGGGCCCCGGTTAATGTATTAAGGAACACGGGATCCGTCCCGTTAAGGAATGTAGCACGGAAACGTGCCGAACCTGAGGTGAAATCCATATGGCAAAATCAATGTATGCCTACATACGCGAGGCATGGAAGAAACCGGCAGAGAGCGAAGTAAAACAGCTCCTCTGGAACCGGATGCAGGAATGGCGCCGCGAGGCAGGTATTGTCCGCGTCGCCCACCCGACCCGTCTCGACCGGGCACGGGCTCTCGGATACAAGGCAAAGCAGGGAATCGCAGTTGCACGGGTCCGGATCCGGCGCGGCGGCCGCCGTGCCTCCCGGTACATCCGCGCACGCCGCAGCGCCAGGATGGGCGTGAACCGGCTTACGCCGGGAAAGAGCCTCCAGCGCATCGCCGAGGAACGCGTCTCGCGCCGGTTCCCGAACATGGAAGTCCTGAACTCCTACCCGGTCGGGGCTGACGGGAAGCAGAAATATTTCGAAGTCATCATCGTGGACAGCCACCACCCGTCCGTTGCGAACGATCCCACCCTCAAGTGGATCACGAACCCGACCCACCGCGGCCGGGCCGAGCGCGGAAAGACCAGTGCAGGCCGGAAAGGCCGCGGCATGCGGCGCCGGGGTATCGGTACCGAAAAGACCTACCCCAGTATCCGGTCCCACAAAAACCAGGGCAAATAACTTTACTCTTTTTTCTCCCACAGGTACGATAATGGACTGCACCGACGCCTGCGTATTCCCGTATCCTGCCGGAGACTCCTCGGTACTGCGGATGGCGGAGCTCGCAGCGGAGCTCGGGTTCACCGGTATCGTCGCAATCGGGAGCGCCCCGGCGGAACACCGGAGCGTCAGGATCCTGCCCGGGACCGTCATCCAGGAAACCTCGGCGAAAGGTCTCTTTGGCGCCCTGAAAAAAACCGGCGGTGGTGCCGGGATCGTTTTCGTGAATGCCGGGGACAACACCTATAACCGCACCGTAATCACCCAGAGGAAAGTCCACGTCCTCCGCCACCTGTACAAAACCGAGCGGGGTTCCTTTGATCACATAACGGCCCGTATGGCGGCGCAGCGGGGAACGGCAGTCGATCTCGATATGCGCCCGCTCCTCTTCCTGCGAGGTACGGCCCGGCAGAAAGTGCTCCAGCGGTACCGGGACATCCTGGTGCTTCAGCGTCACTACGGTTTCCCGCTCACCATCTCCTCGCATGCATTCTCGGTCCTGGAACAGCGTTCCGTCCGGGATATCTCCGGCCTCTGCACGCTCTTCGGGATGACCGGGGACGAAGTTACGGAAGCATTCGGAACCATCGGACGGATCCTGGAGGGCAGTTTCCCGGTCCGGGTGGTGGAACCATGAGCCACCTCCCGCCGACGCTCCGGACCAACCGGCGCTATGTCCTTGTACGGATAGATCCTGCCGGGGTCTATCCCGATGCAAAAGAACTCTATCGGGCCATCTCTGAAGCCGTCACCTCGCTCTGGGGCGATGCTGCGACTTCCGGCATCCAGCCGTCGGTCGTCTTTGCGGAAAACGGCTATGCCATCGTGCGGTCGGTCCGGGGCAGGGAAGGGGACCTGTGCACTGCACTTGCGACCGTGACTTCCTGCGGGGATGCAAAACTCGCCCTGCGCACCCTTGCCATATCCGGCACTATAAAAAGTCTCAGGGCCAAGATCAAGACTGCACCTGAAAACGGGAACCCCGATGAACGTTCATTTCTCCTTCGCGGGAGAACCTGGGTCATCGCAGCCCGGACAGGTAGTGCTCTTGACCTGATAGAAAAGGGATATAAAAATACGGAGCTATTGTTTTTCACGGAAGAGGAACTCAAGAATCTGAAGGAGTAGGTGTATATGCAGCCACAATACCAGATGGGATACGACCGGGCGATCACCGTCTTTAGTCCGGACGGAAGACTGTACCAGGTCGAATATGCACGCGAAGCCGTCAAGCGCGGGACGACCGCGGTCGGCATCAAGGCAAAGGACGGAATCGTTCTCATCGTTGACAAACGGGTGAACTCCCGGCTCCTTGAAGCGTCTTCCATCGAGAAGATCTTCAAGATCGACGAACACATCGGCGTCGCCTCTTCCGGCCTTGTCGGGGATGCCCGCTCTCTTGTAGACAGAGCACGAATAGAGTGCCAGATCAACCGGGTCACCTACGGCGACCAGATGGATGTGGAAGCCCTCGCAAAGAAGCTCTGCGACCACATGCAGACCTATACCCAGTTCGGCGGAGCCCGGCCATACGGTACCGCGCTCCTCATAGCGGGTGTCAGCGACGGGCGGGGCAGGCTCTTTGAGACAGACCCCTCCGGGACCCTCCAGGAATACAAGGCAACCGGCATCGGTATCGGCCGCCCGGCCGTCATGAAGATCTTCGAGGAGGAATACAAGGACGACCTGACCATCCAGGATGCCATCCGGCTCGGGATAAAGGCCCTCCATTCCGCGACCGAAGGAAAATTCGATATGAACACGGTCGAGATCGGGGTTATCGAGCTCGCCAGCCCGGCATTCCGCAAGATGTCCCGGGAAGAAGTGGCATCCTTGGTAGAGAGTTCCGGGAACTGAGGAGGGAAGCGCATGATTCCTCTGGATCAGGCGGTGGTGGCGCGGCTTGAGAGCCACGGGGAGCGCTTCGAGCTTCTCGTGGACCCGAAACAGGCCGCACGGGTCCGTCAGGGAGAGGAGATCAATATCGAGGACGTGGTTGCAGCACTTTTCGTCTTCGGGAATTCGGCACGCGGAACCCGGGCATCTGATGAAGCGCTCGAGAAAGTGTTCCAGACCACGGACTTCCCCACGGTGGCAAAACGGATTATCCAGAAAGGCGAGATCCACCTGACCGCCGAACAGCGCAAGCTCATGGTGGAAGAGAAGCGCCGCCAGGTTGTCACGTTCATCTCGCGGAACGCCATCAACCCCCAGACCAGCCTCCCGCATCCCCCGACCCGGATCGAGATGGCGATGGAAGAGGCACGGGTCAATATCGATCCTTTCAAGCATGTCGACGAACAGGTAAAGGAAGTCGTCAAAGCCCTCCGGCCCATCCTCCCGATCCGGTTCGAGGAACTCCGGCTTGCCATCAGGATCCCGGCCGACCATGCCGCGAAGGCATATGGCGACATCGCGGCCGCATCGACCATGGAGAAGGACGAGTGGCAGAAAGACGGTTCCTGGATCTGCGTTGTGAAGATCCCGGCCGGGATCCAGAACGATTTCTACGACCTGATCAACAAGGTCAGCAAGGGCGAAGCCACGGTCAAGATACTCAATCAGATATATTAGACTGGAAGACAAATGAGATAAGATAGTTTCAGAGGTCCTCATCATGAGCAGCTCAAAACAGAAAGCAAAAGGAAAGGTTACCGGGAGTGCAGGGCGGTTCGGCCCGCGGTACGGACGTTTCGTACGGAAGAGAGTCGCAGAGATGGAGAAGATCTCCCGCGCGTACCACCGCTGCCCGAAATGCGATACCATGTCGGTCAAGCGTGCAGGGACCGGGATCTGGACGTGCCGTAAGTGCGGCTACACCTTCGCAGGCGGCGCATTCCAGCCGCAGACCCCGACCCTCAGGGTTGCCCTCCGTACCATCGAGCGCACCCTGGAGAAGGAGGCCTGAAGGTCGCAATGGCTGGCAACTACAAGTGTGCCCGGTGCAAGCAGAAGGTCGAGATTGACGTCAATGTCCGGTGCCCGTACTGCGGCCACCGGATCCTCTTCAAGGAACGTGGCGCTGCGATCAAAGAGCTGAAGGCTCGATGACCCTCGTTACCACTTCGAGAAAAGCAGTTCCGGAACTACGGACCCTGGCCCGGGCATTCGCAATGGCGACCGGGTGCGGGTTTGTGACGCGTGGGAAGATGGGCCTCTCGGACCTCTTCTCCCGCGATACCCATATCATTATTTTTACGCAGGAGGCGGGCGGAACCCGCGTCCAGTTTTTTTCCAATGATGAACAGGTAGCAGATTATCTCGTCCGCTCCGTGCGGGCCACCGACCGGACGGATGCCGCCCTGCACGGCCTCGGCACCCCCCAGCCCGGAAGATACGAGGCGATTGCCCCCCTCGTCCCAATCTGTACCGTGACGATGAGGATTAGCCCCGAGACCTGCATCCTGGACGGCCCCCAGAAGAAACGGTTTTTCTGCGAACTGATACCCTATGGAGCATGAAGCGGTATTCCGTTTCGCGACCCCCCATGCGCCTGCCCTGTACCGGTCCGTGCTGCCCGAGACAGAGAGCGAAGTGAACCCGCGTTCGGTGGCATCGGTCCGACTGGAGGGGGAGGACACGCTTGTCCTCACGATACGGGCGGAAGACATACCTGCGCTCCGGGCGTCGCTCAACATGTGGCTGCGGCTCGTGAATGTAGCAGGTGAGATGCTGGAGACGGCAGAAGCCCGGTAAACCGGGCCGAAGGGTTTCCGGACCACGAAAAATACCACTGATCAGGACGCAAGGATATCGCTGCGGGGTTTTCTCCGGTACCCCCCGGGCGGGATCGTGATCTCGAACCGCGCCCCTGCCCCGGGCTCCCCGGTCTCTTCTATCGTGATTCCCGTGATCGAAAGGATCTCCCGTACCAGGAACAGGCCGAGACCGGTATTTTTCCCGAACCCTTTCTGGAAGATGAGGCTTTTTTCGGCATGCGGTACCCCGGTCCCGTCGTCCTGGATGATGAGGGTCAGTCCCCGTTCGCTCTCCCGGTACGTGACCCGCAGGGCGGTGAGGGTCGTTCCCCCGTGCCGTTTTGCGTTGTCGAACAGGTTGAAGAGAACCTTTTCAAGAAGATTGTCTGCCAGGATCTCAAAATCGTCAAGTTCGACCGAGATCTTCAGGTTCGTGAGATCGATACCGATGAGTGCCCGGGAGAGCGCTCCCTCAACAGGGATGAACTGCGCCGGTTTCTTCCCGATCTCATGGTAATCCTTCGCAAAATCCAGGTGATCCCGCATTTTCCGTGTGTTTTCCTCGATTTTCAGCCGGTATACCTGGGCCTCTTCCAGAGTTGCCGCTTCTTCCATCACGGTAAGATATCCCATGATGGTCGTGAGATCGTTGAGGAGGTCGTGGCGGGTGATACTGTTGATGAGGCTGAGACGCTGGTTCAGCTGCATGAGGGATTCGTCGGCCTTCTTCCGGCCCGTTACATCGGTGAGCGCCCCGGAGATGCGGACCGGTTTCCCTGCCGGATCGGATACAACCACGCGGGCCCGGACATTTACCCAGACATAGAACCCGTACCTGGTCCTGAGCCGGTATTCCTCGTTGAACTGGGGCGTTTTCCCGGAGCAGTGGTCCCTGCACGCCTGATGTACCCTTGCGGCATCCTCAGAATGGACAAGTTCCGGCCCGAAGATATTGAGCGGAGGTACTTCCTCCGGGGAATACCCCAGAAGCTCATAGATGCGGAGACTTGCGGTGAGATGATTCCCGGCAAGGTCCCAGTCAAAGAACCCGTCGAGCGTACCTTCCAGGACATGCTTGAGCCGATCCTCGCTTCTCCTGAGCTCTTCCACCATCTCCTGGTGCCGGACCGCCAGCCGGATCATATGCACGAGTTCCGCGTACTGGGTTGTCGGATCTCCACCCTTCTGGAGGTAAAAACTGGCGCCCAGGTTGAGCGCTTCGATCGCAACATCCTCCCTGCCTTTCCCGGTGAAGAGGATGAACGGGAGCCCGTCATGCCTGGCCCGGATCTCTTTTAAAAGCTCCAGGCCGCTCATGCACGGCATCTGGTAATCGGAGACAACGGTATGAAAAAAGTCGGCATCCAGGAGTTTTAAGGCTTCCTCGCCGGAATCAGCAGTCACGACCGAGATCCCGTCCTCCCGTTCAAGGAACATACGCGTGAGATTCCGGAGTGCGGGTTCATCATCAACATACAGTACCGCAATCACGCGCAGACCACCGGATTATCCTGATCCAATGTCAGTTAGTCTGGCAATTCCCCTATATCAGTCTATCCCTTTATTTTCATTTAAAAAAATGTTTATATATCAGAATGATTACCCAAAACCAACCGGCGTTTTCCCGGCCCAAGAACAACTCTTATAGACCTTTATCGCCCACATGTTCTGATATACGAGGTCCAGATAGAATGAGTTCCCTGTCCCCCAAGATGCAGAACCAGATCGCGATGCTCCAGCAGATCCAGCAGCAGATGCAGACCGTCCTTTCCCAGAAGACCCAGTTCGAGATGGCAGTCCGCGAGGCGAAGCGGGCCATGGAAGAGCTTACGGAAGTTCCGGAAGACGGCAAGGTGTACATGAATATCGGCACGGTCATGATGCAGCAGTCGAAGGAGCATGTGACCGGAAAACTGACCGAAAAAGTCGAGAGCCTTGAACTCCGGGTGAAATCCCTCGAAAAACAGGAGAAGATGCTCCAGCAGAAGTTCGAGCAGCTCCAGGCACAGGTCAAGGCGGCAATCGAGGGCAAGGTACCCCCGGTTGCGGAATAATCTGCATCTCCGAAAACAGAATTCCTGAAAAAACCTTAAAAATTATTTTTTCCCGTTCCTGCTCTTCCCCATCCGCTCGGCAAGGTTGATGGCGTTCACCATCGCTTCGACCGAGGTGATGACGATATCGTCTCCCGCGGCGCTTGCATCGTACATGTGGCCCTGGAGATCTTCAACCCCGATGGTCACGTGGCAGACCGCGTCGGATCCCCCGGAGATTGCTTCGATCGAGAACTCCTTCAGCTGGATGGTGGAGGGAACGATCCCGAGGATCGCGGTCAGGGCCGCATCGACCGGGCCGTTTCCTACCGCAGAATGGACATGCTCCTTTCCGTTCACGACAGCCCGGACGCTTGCAGTCGGGATCGCATGGTTCCCGGTCATGATCGCGATGTCCTGAAGATCGAGCGTCTTTCCGACGGTCCGGACGCCCATCTCGGTCTCGGCTATCGAGTACATGTCTCCTTCGGTAACCCGCCTGCCCCGGCTGGAGATTGCCTTTATCTTCTCAACGATTGCATCGAGCTGGCCCTCGTCCGGTTCCAGGTGGGCATCCGCAAGCATCTGCCGGACCGCGTGACGCCCGACGTGCTTGCCGAGCGTGAGGCGCCTCCGGTGGCCGACCATCTCCGGGGTCATGATGCCTGGCTCGAAGGTCTCGCTGCAGGCAAGGACGCCGTGGGAGTGGATGCCGCTCTCGTGAGAGAAGGCATTCTCCCCGACAATCGGCTGGACCGGGGGGATCGTGATGCCTGCGAACCGGGAAACGATGCGCGAGGTCTCGACCAGTTTCTCCTTCCGGATCCCGGTCCGGATCCCGTAGATCGATTCCAGGATCATCGTGGTCTGGGCGAGGTCGGCGTTTCCGGCCCGTTCCCCGAGGCCGTTGACCGTGACCTGGATCTGGGAAGCCCCCGATTCGACCGCTGCTACCGTGTTTGCGGCGGCAAGGCCGAAATCATTGTGGCAGTGGACGTCGATAGGGCAGTCCACGTCCCGGGCGATCCTTGCTATCAGGAGTTTCATCGCGGACGGCGTGATGACGCCGACCGTGTCCGGGACGTTGATGATGGTCGCTCCCGCATCCGCTGCCGCCCGGAAGACCTCGACTAAGTAATCCCAGTCTGTCCTGGTCGCATCCATCGCCGAGAACATGCAGAGGCCGACATGGTCCCGGACGTACGAGACGATATCACGGGTAATCTCAAGGACCTCTTCCCTGCTTTTTTTGATCGTATGGATCCGCTGGATATCCGAGGTCGGGATGAAGACATGGACCATGTCCACATCGCAGGAGAGCGCCGCATCGACGTCTTCCTTCCGGGACCGGGACAGCCCGCAGATCTTCGGGGAGAGTCCCATCCCTGCGATTCTCTTGACTGTCTCCTGTTCGGCCGCAGACGATGCCGGAAATCCCGCTTCGACAGCGTACACTCCGATATCGGAAAGCTGCTGTGCAATTTCCAGTTTCTGGTCCGGCTTGAAAGCAACACCGGGAGTCTGTTCACCATCCCGCAGGGTGGTATCGAAAACAGTCACTTCTTTCTTTGCGCTGCCTTCAACAAAGAAGACAACCGCCCGCGAACGTACTGTTGCGAGTCATACCCACTTATTAGCGCAGGCACACTATAAAAAAGGTTGCTGCACCACCCCGAACCAAAGCCTTTTCAGGAAAATACTGCTTTTCGTCGCAGATCCGTTGCGGGCCGTGCGGAGCGGCAGGTTTCCGGTCCCTTCCCCTTTTCCTACACATCCACTTCAACGAGCTGCGTATTGAGGGTCCGGGCGCCCGGGTCTTCGTTCAGGCACCGGATATAGAGCCCGATGGCCTTTTTGATCTCGCCGAGTACATCTTCCTCCGAACCCCCCTCGGCGGCACAGCCGGGAAGACCGGGAACATACGCCACGTACCTGCCGCTCGGGAGCGTGGTCAGTTCGATCTTGAGTTTCATCCGCTCACGTATCCGGGAAGTACTATCTCCTGGCCGCTTATAAGACCATTCCCGGGATCTTCGGAACGGTTCCTGTTCCTTCCGGAACCGGGAGAAGCAGCCGGGACACCGGAGATGCGGATCCGGACCGGAGGGCGGAGAAACGATATGTTTAACTAGTGCTTGTGCGTAGTATATGAGCGCAGTGACCCGCCTTAACTCAGCCTGGTAGAGTGCGCGGCTGTAGTATGGTTTACCGATTCAGGTAACTGCGCGGCTACCGCGATGTCCCCGGTTCGACTCCGGGAGGCGGGATAACTGTAAGAGAGCCCAGGTAGTGTAGCGGCCTATCATGTTTGCCTGTCACGCAAACGACTCGGATTCGAATTCCGACCTGGGCGTTTTACATTTTTTCGGGGTACAGACCCGGGCGACTCCGGTGAGTTCGCATTTCCTGGCCGGTTTCTGAATATCTCAGAACCGCTGACATGCAATGCAGGTCTGAAATTGTCCGGAGGAGTCCTGCGCTCTACTACGAAGGGACCGTCAGAGTCCGGATAACGTGATCCACCGTGGGCCTGGTGATGGCCCGGAACGAAAACGAAGGAGTCTTCCGGAAAAATCTTCCCGGAGGTATTCAGGACGGTTATTTTGCCTTATCCACGACTTTTTTCACAATGGTTTCGAGGTATTGCTCCCCTTCCTCGGATACGAGCCAGTCGAGAACCTGGTCTTTGGGGGTCTTTTCCCGGTTGTCGAACCAGAACCTGAGCGCGGTCCTGACAATATCCGCCTTGGTCGTGTATTCCCGGTTCTCGATGAGCTCATCCATTTTTTTATCGATATCGGGGGGAATACGGAAACCCGTATGTCGCTGCACATTTCTCGGCATGGCGTTCAGATGTGCAACATTTCTCGACAGATGAAATTAGCGTGTGTTTGCCATTTGATACCAGTTTGTACGACATTTATATAGATCATCCGCCTACTTTTACCCGGGTGACCTTCCGCGCGTGTGCTGCAGGTTCAAGGCCCGGGAAGAAGGCACCTGTCTGAAAAACACTACGGGGCGTCGTCGCAGAATGCAGGGGCAATGCCGGGGAACATCGGGCCGGGACCATCCGGCGAACCATCCCTCCCCAGGCACAATCCCGGGGCAGTCTCCGCGATGTTGCCCGAACAGGAACCATCCGCTCTGCGAGGGATCCGATCTTCCGGTTCATACGGAATCAAACGGGGCGAAGGCAGACTTCCTTCGCTGCCGGTCACGAGCACAATGCAGATTGAATATCCGCGAGATCATCAGAAAAATTGCAGCCCGGGAATCTTTCCGGGAAGATTCGGATCCCCGCAGAGCCATACGATCTGAAAGAGCCCGAATTCTGAAATGTTTTCATGGGATATTTCCAGAGGTAGCCTGACCGTGCCTGCCGGAACATGGACAGCAGCACGGCAATCATCCTGCTGGTGTTGCGGCAGAGGCTCTCATCGATGCGGCGGCGGGGATTGCACCATACCGGTGATCCCCTTCACTGCACACCGCAGACGAACGGTCCGGCGCTCACGTTTCGATTGATGCAGTAACGACCGGGAAATTCACATCCTCGGTTGGATCGTTCCCCGTACTCCCTCCATCGGCTTCCCGAAATTTCCCCATGTTATCCTATATCCCAGAGTGGGAGATCTTTCCGTCACCCGTTTTTGCCAGGGTACCAGATCCGGTAGATCTTCCCTCCCGAATCGTCGGAGACGAGAAGGGATCCGTCCTGCATGACTTCGACATCGACCGGCCTGCCGAGGACCGTTCCGTCCGGGGTCAGGAAACCGGTGAAGAATGGCTGTGCGGATACCGGGGTCCCGTTCGCCAGTTTCACAAGTACGACCTGGTACCCGATCGGGTTCTTCCGGTTCCAGGAACCGTGCTCTGCAATGAACATCGCATTCCGGTATTCTTCCGGGAACTGTTTTCCCTTGTAGAACCGCATGCCGAGCGGTGCGACATGGGCGGGAAGCCCGAGCGCCGCAGGGGTGCAGTTCCCGGAGCGTGTCCTGGTAAGGTACTCAGGGTTCACCGTGCAGTTCCCGTAATACTCCGGAAACCCGAAATTCATCCCGATCCGGGGCGCATGGTTCAGTTCATCGGGCGGCAGGTCGTCGCCGAGCCAGTCCCTTCCGTTGTCCGTGAACCAGAGATCGCCGGTCTCCGGGTCCCAGTCAAAACCGACGGTGTTCCGGATCCCGGATGCATAGATCTCCGGGGAGGTCCCGTCCGGGTTAATCCGGAGGATTGTGCCGTACCGTTCCCCGGGCGGATCGCAGATGTTGCACGGCATCCCGACCGGAATATAGAGCCTGCCGTCCGGCCCGAACCGGATGAATTTCCAGCCATGGGCGGTATCGGATGGAAGTTGCGAATAGACGGTCGCCGGAGGAAGCGGGCTGTCCAGATGGTTCTCGATATCGTCGAACCGGAGGATCCGGTTCACCTCCGCAACGTAGAGCGACCCGTTCCGGAACGCGACCCCGTTCGGCATGAAGAGGCCGGATGCAATCGTCCAGGTGCGATCCGCGGTACCATCCCCGTCCGTGTCCCGGAGGGCATAGACGTTCCCCGTGTCCCGGGTACCGACAAAAACCGTCCCACCGGTTCCGATGGCCAGGGAGCGTGCGCCCGGGACACCGGAAGAGAAGATGTTCATGGCAAACCCGTCGGGAAGCACAAGCCCCCCCGGCTCTCCGGCCGGTCCGGCCGAAGTCTCCGGAACGGGAGAAATGAGAGGAGGTCCGTTTGCCGTGAGGACAACGACCGCAAGTACCAGTACCACGATAATCGCGCCCGTCCCGATTAATTTTCTCCGCATATCCGTATTCTCTCCTATCAGGGAATTCCGTGATACGGTTCATTAAGCTATCTTTCCGGATGGGCCCCACCCCAGTTCCGGATAAGTACTCCCCTGCAGGTCTGGCCTGTTTATATAGGAGGGAGATGATATTTTTCTGAGGCGAAACCCGTGCTGGTTACAAGCATTGCCATGCTGGATAAGGATCGGCGTATCCATCTGATACCGGTCGATCGCGTCATGATGCTCTCGATAGAACATTCCAACCTCAAAAAAAGCGGGGGCGATCAATATGAATTCGAGTGTACCCTGAAACTCCTTGCCGAGGGGGTATCGCATCCCCTGGAAGACATAATCCATTTCTCCTTCTCATCCTCACGGAAGCAGGAGCAGGACCTGATGAGCGAGATCGTGATGATCCAGAACCATATCATCAAGAATATTTTCGATTGCGCTCTCATGGGAGAGCAGGGGGTCTGTGCTGCCGACGACCCATCCTGCGCAGTGACCGGTATCTCGCTCTCCACCGAGATAAAAAAGCAGATGTTTGAGTCCCTCATCCTCCGGCAGGTGCTTGCAACCCACGGTGCGGTTCCGGAAAGCATTGCGTTCACGAAATGAGGGCGGGATCCGGCGGATTTTCGATTCCAGCCGGCTTCACGGAACAACCGTCCCGGGGGGAGATCTTCTCCCGGGATTATCACAAAATCATTATAATCACACGTCATAATGTTATCCGGACTGACCAGAACCATATTTTTGAGATGATACCATGGACCTTCCCGAACTGAACTCCGGTGAACGGGGACTGATCAAATCCCCGAACGTCCAGATCAAGAAAGTACCATTTGATGCATTCCTGACCTCGGAACGGGTTATCCTGCGACCCGTGGGGAACACGTCCCTTCCCCAGAAAGATATCCCCCTGAATACCATAGAATCCGCCGTGCCCGGAGAGAACGAGAGCCACGAGCCGTTCCTCCTCCTGTCGGTTTATTCCCCGGATGGGGAGTCCCGGCGGATGATCGTCACCTTCCCGCGGACCGGCGACAAAAGCAGGCAGAACGAACGGGACCGCTGGGTGATGCGCATCTCCGAGAAGAAGACAGCAGCCGCTCCGAGGGAACGGAGTACAGAGCCAAAGGAGCGGCGGATAAAAAGCCCGAACGAGAAGCCGACATTCCACGACGGCATCCATGCCCAGCGGGACCGGACGGGCCGCACGTCCCGGGGCGACCCGCAGTTCACGACGGCAAAACGCGGGCAGAGCGAACGCGGGGAATCCCTCACGTTCCGGGACAACGGCATCTCGAACGAGGATCTCACCGGAAAACCCGCACCCCAGTTGGGATACATCCCCCCGGAAGAAGAGTACCCGGCGCCCGGGCCATCCCTTGAGCCTGAACCGGACCGGGTTCCGTTCCAGCCTCCGACCGCGCCCCCGGCCCCGCCGTCCCAGGCGCAGGAAGGCCAATGGTTCTTCTGCAACAAGTGCGGAAACCGGCTGCCGGTAGGGTCCATCTTCTGCAACCAGTGCGGTGCGCGGGTTGTCGCCCCGAGCCCGGTTCCGATAAGCGATCCTGAGCGGAGCGTCGAGGATTTTTCCGCCACCGGCCCGACTGCACCGGTACCGGAAGCTCCCGCTTTCCCGGTACCCCCGCAGCAGTACCAGGCACCTCCGGAGCCGGCCCCGGTCCCCAAACCCGAGTTCGACCTCAAGAACTTCCCGGTCGAACCGGTCCGGCAGAAGGGGCTCATCTCCCTCCCGGAATCGGGACCCGTGAAAAAGAGGAGGTCCCTCTTTTCCGGATTCTCGCTCCCGAAGTTCGGCAGGAAGAAGGCCCCGAAGGAAAAACCGGAGAAGAGAGAGAAGAGACCTGCCCCGACTCCGGGCCCCGGTGCCGATCCGGTGCCGGGAAGGAGACGCGGCCCCCCGAAAAAAGTCGTTGCCATCATTGCCACAGCGATCATCGTGATTGTGGTCCTGGGGATCGTCCTCTTCGGAGGATTCTCACTTCCCGGGGGTCTCTCCGGAGGAAACGATTCGGTGGCGGGCGGGGAGGATACATCCGGAACACCAACGGCGACCGCAACCCCGACAGCGACAACGGCGTCGAGCAGTTCCGGAAGCTCTTCCACAACGGGCAGCAGCAGTTCTAGTACCACCTCCAGTTCTGGGGGAGGATCCATATCCGGCGATGAATCCGTGCCCTCATCGGGAGTGTACGTGTATGCGGATTACCTCGGCAAGTTCGCGGGGGTCTACGGGACCGACGACAACCAGGTCTCGGTATCCGGCTCTGCGACGAAATATTACGAGATTACGGATGCGACCGGGACCATTTCCGCGGGGTTCAAGAAAGCGGATTCCTCCACGAAAGGCCATACCCTGACGGTCAGGATCTATAAGGACGGTACGATCCTCCAGGAAGGGACCACCACGGACACGGGCGGAGTCGTCAACATCACGGCAACCGTGTGACGGGAACGTTCCTTTTTGCCCATCCCTTTTTTGGCAGGCCTTATTTTCCCGGAGAACAATCCTTTCTCCGTATGACACAGGATGCTCTCTTTCCCATCGGCCGGCCGTTCCGGCCCGCGGAATCGTTCGTCAGCTGGTACCTGCTGGACTATTTCCTCGTCATCGTGCTGCTGGTATTTGTCGCGTTCCTGCCGGCAGCAGCCAGCAGCGACATGAACGCCCTCGTCCTGGGTGCTATCGTCCTCATTGTCGGCTTTATAAGTGCTTTCTTCATCGGGTGGACCCGGCTCTATTACCAGAGCATGGTATACGAGCTTCGGGAAGACGAGATCACCTGGAAACGGGGCGTCTGGTTCCGGAGGACCGGGATCGTGCCGTACAACCGGATCACGAACCTCGATCTCGTGCAGGGCCCGGTGATGCGGTACCTCGGAATCTCGTCGCTTGCGATCCAGACCGCCGGCTATTCCGGCCAGGCAGTCCCGGAGATCCGGATCGAGGCTATCGAAAAAGCGGAAGAACTGCGCGAGGTCATCCGGAGCCGGGTCAGGAAGAGCGCCCGTAGCGATGACGGGACCGGGAACCCGCCGGGGGCATCGGCACCACCTTCCGTTTCCCGGGCCGGTGAGACCGATAAACGCATGCTTGAGGAACTCGTTGCCATCCGGAAGCTTCTCGCAGAGCGGAAGGTCTGAACCGGGCAGGGGTGGACCGGGCCTGCAGGCCAGGGAACCCAAAAAAAGATTTTACTTATTTTCGCCGGACGGGGAATCCGTATCCGCAGGTTTGGGCGGAACGGATCCCTTCCTTCCCCTGTGCCAGCGATAAACGAGATACGCAATACCGCCAATCACGACCAGCGGGATCACCGCGAAGACGAAGACGATGATCGCATCGATCATATCCAGAAACGCAGCGATACCGTTGTTGATTGTTGAATTGAAGTCATGCGTAACGCCGCCCCCGATAGGTTCCGGTTCCTGGAGACTTACCGTGATGGTGGAGAAATCGACCCGGTTGTTCAGGTACTTCAGTCTCCCTTCGATACGGTCGAGCTCCTTCTGGACTCTCCCGATCTCGACCTGGACTTTCAGGGTATCTTCGACCGTAGTCGCCTTTGCAAGGATCCTGTTGAACTGGTCCAGCTCGTTTTTGAGTGCATTCTTCTGCGCGGTGAGATCGATGTACTCCTCGGTCACGTCATCGGCCGATACCCGGGACGAGGTGACGGTCCCGATGGTCGCGATCTGATCCATGACCTGATCGAACCCGTCGCCAGGTATCCGCATGACGACCTCGCCGTACATCCGGTCCGAGGAGCCCTTCCTGACACTGGACGAGGAGAGGTACCCGCCCTGTGCGGACGCCAGCGACTTCAGCGTCTCAAGGCTGCCTGCGACATCTTTCACTTCGAGCGAGACATATGCGGTCCTGATGATCTTCTGGTCGGTCACGGACGTGCTGCCGGATCCGTCCGGGGCAACCGTCGGGGCGGCTGTCGGGACCGGCACCGCAAGTCCCTGCTCCCCGATAAAGACCGCCCCGTTTCCGGAATAGCTCATCTTTGAATCGGCGGCAGGCGCAGAGGTGTATGCCTCCGCCCTCGCAGCCTGGGTCGCCCCGCCACCGAACGCGGTGCATCCCGCAGCCCCGATGAAGAGGACGACAAGAAGGAGTGCACCTATGGCAAGGTATCTCTTGTTCTGCATACGGATAACTGACCCCCGGATATGTTAAAATCTTGGTAAACTGCGGATATTTTCGAAGTTATCAGGACACGAGGGGTGCGGAACCCTGCCGGGAGGCCGCCCTCCTCCGGACACGGGAACGCTGGATAGATGTGGGATGAACACGAAATGCAATCCTGACAAATCCGGTCTTCCCGCACGGAGGACCAGGTGACAGAATGACGGACGAAAATATCACACCCCCAACCGAAGATGAGAAGATGCTTGCCCGGCTGGAGAAGGACGGGTTCGACGGCCTGACCGGATCCCTCCTGGAGAGCACGGACCCGCAGGTCCGGCGTCACAGCGCCTACCTGCTGGGCATATCCGGGAACCATGACGCAATTCCCTTTCTGGTCTGCGCCCTCAAGGACCAGGAAAAAACCGTGCGGGAACAGGCGGCGATCGCTCTCGCCCAGCTCGGGAAGGCATCGGTCGTGCCCCTCATCACCCTGCTCAGGGACCATGTCTGGCAGACCAGATACCGTGCGGCGGAAGCCCTCGGGAAGATCCAGGACGAGCGTTCGATCGAACCGCTCGTTTCATCCCTGAACGACGAGCGGGACCATGTCAGGTACATGGCGGCAAAGGCGCTCGGGCAGCTCAGGAACGAGTATGCCGTCCCGTTCCTGAAGGTGAACCTGAAGGATTCGAACGAGTTCGTGAGGTCGGCGGCAGCAACAGCTCTCGGCATGATCGGGGGGGAGAAGGCAAAGGAAGCGCTCCTCCGGGCCGGGGAGAGCGAGCAGGCGGAGAACGTAAAAAAAGCCATCGAATCCGCACTGAAGACGATCTCTTCCTGACGGAACCATCCCGTTTTTCCGGCGGCAGGAACGGAAACAGTTTTTGCTTCGCCCCGCAAGATAGGATCTGGGATTACCATGCCGGAACAGGCCGACAGCGTCATGACGCTGTATAATACATTCATCCTCCGGGATATCCTCTCCTACTTCCTCCCGGGCGTCATCATCCTCATCTCGCTCTATTTCTTTGTGTCATCAGGGCTGTCTGACTTTGAGTCGCTCATCTCCCGTCTGCTCTCGATGACCGGGATCTTCTTTGTGATCGGGGCGGCACTCGCCTACCTTGTCGGGTTTGCCATCGGGTGCCTTGCGGAAGCCATCGGTCTTACCTCACAGTTCAGCGGGGCCCATTATCTGAATGACATGGATTATTACAAGCACGGGCTTCTTCCCTTCCTGAGGAAGTCCTCCCGCACCGAGTACCAGCAGTACGAACGGTTCATGATGCTGAAGCAGACTGCCGTGAACGGGCTGATCGCATTCCTGGTGACGGCATTTATCTTCCTCGTGAAGTTCATCCAGTACCCGTCAATTATCTCGAACATGTACTTTGCAGTCGGATGCGCAATCTTCTGCGCAATCCTCATGATCGGGTACCTGAAGTATGCAAGCAGGCTTGAGTACTGGCGCGAAGCCGTGAACGAGACAGTCAAAGACACAAAAGAAGCCTGATTCTTTTTCTTTTTTTACAGCACGAGACAGCAGATCTTTGAATGAACCGTCCACGTCCGGCCGAGAAGACATGCGTATCCATAATACCCGCATGTGGCTCCGGAAGATTCCTGCGGTCAAACGTCGGGAGCATCGGATATTTTTCCGCCCGGCTTGGGGGTGATAGTAAACCCGTCATCCGCATTGAAATCGGTAAAAGCATTCTGGTTGCCGGAGATGTATACCACAGGCCATCCCATAACCAGTACGTCAGGAAGGTCATGAGACCCGATTGGAAAGTGTCCTGGGCTCATTTGCCTGAATCGAAGGTGTTCCGGCCTGCACCCGACGTACGATGGGGGCACTGTTGTTAAATATTGCGGAGATGGTGTGATCTGCGATAGGATCAAAAATATCGCTTGATACTGAACCTGTTCAATACCATCTCATTTAACACTCTCGATATTGTATCCTGACTTCCCCCCGATATCGAATCCCGGCAACCCTACCTGAATATTCTTGAAGGACAGATAGTCTCTCCTCTTTGAGGAGATGCCGATGTAGAAATTGAATATTGCGTTAACACAATACAGACCCGAGTCCCATCTGTTGCAGTGAAGTCCAGAAAGAGCCTGTTCAATGATTGATGTATCTCGTTGGATATGTTCCCGTACAGATGCAGGACTGCTTTATTTACTTTAAGTAGGATATTAATTCATGAGCGGGCTGGCACGTTTTTGGCATCTTGCGTCTCTTTTTTCCTGCGTCTTTCTCATTTTGATCGCTGGATGTATTTCCGAAACGAAACCCCGTATCAGTATCGCGAGTTGCGATTACTCCCTTTCCATCCATACTCTCGAACCAATAACCAATGTGACCTTTTACCTCCCTCTCCCGGTAAAAAACGGGACTCCGACGATAGGGCTGGGAAAACTCGAAAAGAATTCATTTAATAAGGATACTATTTCAGTCGAATTTGTACGGCAGCCTCCGGGAATCAACCTCACGGGTGCTTACCCGGTGCCAGGCAGTGAGCCATGGTTCTTGGAAATCAGGGCGGACCGGATCGGTGCTGACCAGCCGGGTGACGGAGAATATTCGATTGAAATCAGCAACCGTACCAAGTCGTTGTCACCCTCCACATTCATGAACACCCTGTATCCTCTTGGCAACGAGTCTGTCTTCCTCCCCAAGATAGATCTCGTTCCGGCTCCCCGGGAAAAAATTGCATCGCCATCTCAGGATCTGATCAAGTACAATCCCGTGAAGATATCCCAGAAAACGGTCATATATGCAGATTACACGACCTCGCCCACAAACAGGGTGGATATCTCATCATCCCTGGTTTGCAGGAATGAATGGCTGGAACCAGCTATTACGGGGGCCGATATCTCAAGAATTGATGGTGGCGGTAATGAATATCAGGATTCCTACACGTGGACCGGTACCGGTGAATCCCACGACTGGCACCGGACTGAGGGATTGTTCGGCTCCACAAAAGGAGTTTATCCGAACCTTAGCCATCCACGATGGAAAGAAGTTGTGGCCGCAGCAGCACAAAGAATCTGAAATCTGAGTAAGGGTGCCAAAAGATTATGAAAAAGGGAGTCGGGTTACCGGATCTTTGTTCCGGGCTCAACGGTTTTTAACGGAGTCAGGAGGGAGGCATTGTCCCCTGCCGCAAGGATCATGCCGTTGCTCTCGATCCCGAAGATCTTCGCAGGCTTGAGGTTCGCAAGGACCACGACCTCCTTCCCGACCAGATCTTCCGGCTGGTAGAACTGGGCGATCCCGGAGACGATCTGCCGGACTTCCCCGCCCAGGTCGACCGAGAGTTTCAGGAGCTTTGCGGATTTCGGGACCGCTTCCGCGGTCAGAACCTTTCCGGTCCTGATGTCGATTTTTGCAAAGTCATCGATGGTAATCATGGGTATCTCGTCCCGTTTTGCCTTCTTCTCCGCTTCCTCCACCCGCTTCCGGAGGAGGTCTTCGAGAGATGCTATCAGGGCATCGTCAATCTTTTCGAAGAGCGGTTTCGGTGCCGGGAGTTCCCGGACGGGGATCGGGATGGTGGCCGCATCGATATGGTGGCTCTCCACCCGGTCCGTGTTCCCGAGCATCTCCCAGACTGCCTGGGCTTTCCCGGGCATCACGGGCTCGATGAGGAGCGCAAGCGCGTGGGCGACCTGCAGGCAGTTCCGGACGACCCGGGCAGCGGCGTTCCGGTCGGTCTTCACGAGTTTCCAGGGAGCATTGGTCTGGATGTAGTTGTTCCCGAAGCCGGCGAGGAGGAGGATCGCATCGACCGCTGTCTTGAAGTCGTACTCCTGCATCGCGGCATCGACGGCTCCCAGGCAGCGCCGGATCTCGGCTGTCATCTCGGGATCGACATCGCAGTCAGGAACGCCGCCGAACTCCTTTTGGGCGAAGTACATGCTCCGGTACAGGAAGTTCCCGAGGGTGTTTACGACCTCGTTATTAACCCGTTCCTGGTAGATCTTCCAGGAGAAGTTGAGCTCCTTTGTGTGGTTCGTGTACGAGAGGAGGTAGTACCGGAGGTAATCGACCGAGAGTCCCTTGTCCAGGTAATCCTCGTTGGTCCAGACCACGTAGCCCCGTGACTTGGAGAACTTGTGGTCGTCGACCTTGACCATGCCGCTCGCGACAATCGCATACGGGGCGGCGTAGCCGGCACCCTTAAGAAGCGCAGGCCAGAAGATGCTGTGGTGGTAGATGATGTCCCCGCCGATGAAGTGGGTGATCCTGCTCCCGTCTCCACACCAGTACTCTTTCCAGTCCTTTCCCGCCGCTCTGGCCCACTCTTCGGTGAACGCGATGTATCCTATCGGGGCGTCGACCCAGACGTACACCACGAGGTCGTCCCTGCCCGGGAACTTTACGCCCCAGTCGAGCGTCCGGGTGATGCACCAGTCCCGGAGCTCATCCTTGACCCAGCCGGTCGCATAGTTCTTCGCGTTGGCGGTCCCCTTGACGTTCGCGAGGAAACCGAGGAGGTATTCCTTAAACTCCCCGAGCCTGAAGAAGTAATGTTCCTGCTCACGGAACTCGGCGGGCGTTCCGCAGACCTTGCAGACCGGGCTTTTTATCTCGCCGGGTTCGAGGTGCCTTCCGCAGCCCTGGTCGCACTCGTCCCCTCTCGCCAATTTCCCGCAGTAGGGGCAGGTGCCCTCCACGTACCGGTCCGGGAGGAAGCGTCTGCATTTCGTGCAGTAACTCTGGCTGACGGTTTTCTTATAGACATACCCCTTCCCGATCAGGGCTTCCATCATCGATTTGGTCCGGTGATGGGTCGCAGGGTTGTCAGTCATCCCGAAATTGTCGAACCGGACGCCCATTCTTTTGAACGTCTCATCGAAGTGCCTGTGGTACTTTTCCGAGAGCGCCCGGGGCGTGGTCTTCAGCTCTTCGGCGCTGACGACAATCGGGGTCCCGTGGTTGTCGGAACCGCAGACAAAGACAACCTCCTCCCCCATCCGGCGCATGTACCTGACGTAGAAATCCGCAGGGACATAGGTCCGGAGATGACCGAGATGGCAGGGCCCGTTGGTGTACGGGAGCCCGCAGGTGATGAGGAGGGGTTTACCGCTCATTACATACTTTTTAGTCGGTCTGAATATAAATAGGATGACAGCATGGCAAAACGGCTGAAAATACCGGTCCGGGCCCTCGGTTCGGAGGTTCCCGGGCCGGAACTGGAAGGCCTTGCAACGTGGGCAGGAAGCCGGAAGGGAAAGCCCGGCGATCTCCTCACGTACCAGCTTGATTCGGCCTTCCGGAGCCAGCTGGATGCCGGGGTAGACTATCCCTGTGCCGGCGGGCCGTTCTATGCAAAGCGGTGGCTCCGCGCCATCGGCGACCTGGACGAGAAAGCCGTGACCGGCGAGATGTTCGCCCACCCGGACCTTGTCCTTGAGGATGCCATCGAGATCGCGAAGACCCGGAAGGGAGCGTTCTTTGCGGTCCCGTCACCGGCATCGCTCGGCCTTGAGGACCGGTACTTCGGGGACAGGGACGAGTTCCGGACCGTTCTCTACGAGGTGTACCGGACCCTGATGCGGGAGATGCGGGACTGTACGATTGCCGGCCATGTCCTGATTGCCGATACTGTCGAGGAGGAGGATATGGCGGCCCTTGCCGGGAAGAAAGCGTTCTTTTTCCTCCGTGACCCGTCCCGCACTGACCTCGAACTCCTGCTTGAATACCAGCGGGATATCGCGATTCCTCCGAAACGGATCCCGGATATCGAAGGGCTGCTCGATGAGTTCCCGATCGGGCGGATCCTGCTTCTCGACCCGGACGAGGCAGCGTTCCGGGAGCTTCTTGCAGTCCGGGATCCGGATACGATTCTCACGGCCGGGTTCTGCACGGAATCGTTCGATACCTACTGGCAGGATCTTGTCGCAGGATCGAATGTGATCATCGGATAGGGCGGAAATTTCCCGGTACCCTGGTGCGGGGAAGGCCCCGCCCTCACAGATATTCCGAAAAAAAGGAAAACGCTGATTTTCAACTTGCACAGGCACCGCTACAGGAAAAATAAGCCGCGTAACAAAGTCCGTGGCACATCGACTTTTCCCACATATCTGGAATGGAAATGCATTTTCTGTCGCAATCTGAGAATGTATTAGTACACCCCGAATGACACGCGTAATCGTAACCATTTTCCGGGGCGGTTATCTGCTGCTTCGGGAGATCAACCGCGAAATAGTGTGCACCGGCAAGAATGCTGCCGAGAACGGATACCCCGATGATGAACACCACGAGACATGCAAAGGGAGTTGTTTCTTCCGGGGAACCTGTCATAAAAATGCCTCTTCTGATTCTACTCTGAACCCAATTCACCATAAATTTTCCTTTGTAAAAAACGGAGAGAACTCCACCCACACAGTTATTCCAAAAAAGGAAAACGCTATTTTCAACCTGTACAGGCAGTGTCACAGTCATAGAGCTTGTCGGCGCAGGCATCGAGACAGTTCGATTTTGCGATTCCATTCTGAATGGCATTGCATGTGGCGAAACATCCCGTATAGGTGTTATAACACACCAGCTGGCACTGGTTGTCAAGCGAATTTTCCGGGACGGTTATCGGCTGCTGCCTCGGAAGGTCAATTGCGAAATAGTGTGCACCGGCAAGGATGCTGCCGACAATGGATACAACGATGATGAACACCACGAGACATGCAAAGGGAGTTGTTTCTTTCGGGGAGCTTGTCATAAAATGCCTCTTCTGATTCTACTCTGAACCAAATCTGAAATAAATGTTCCTTTCTATGATCCGCGAATCCGAAACCCGGCTGTCATTCCCGGCTGTTTCATGAACGGGCAGGGACAAAGGGTACTGCATGAGCACCGAGATCCCCTGGGATGAGTCGCGGAAGGAATGGAAGCCGGTCGATATGACCGTGACGCACAATGGCGGGATGCAGTTTACCGCCCGGACTTCGTCCGGCGTTACGTTCCCGATGGAGGCCCCGGTTGGGATGGGCGGCGAGGGGAAGATCCCAAACCCTATCCAGTACCTTGTCGGCTCGATGGGGGGCTGCGTCGGGGTGAAGATCCTTCTTGCACTTGGCGACAAGGGTATTGTGCCGTCAGGGCTCTCTATTGCTATCCACGGAACCCGGGTAAGGACGATGCCCGCATTCTTCGACCGCGTCCACCTCGATATCACGCTCAACGCAGATGCCGATGAAGCAATGGTGAAAAATATCATCGACCAGACGCTCACGAAACTCTGCCCGATTGCCGCGATGTTTGCCGAAGTCGGGGAAGTGAAAGCGGACTACCGGATCGTCAGGCCGTGATCTGTATCGGATCTTGCGTGAAAGCCGTCAGATTCTGCTCTTCCAGCGTACCCCCCGTTCACGGAAGGAACCGGACGACCAGCATATCCTCTTCCGGCCCGTTCGTGCTGAAACCAGTCGCGACAATTCTCCCATCCGGCGATGACCAGGTATCGTTATTCCAGTTGCCACCAATCACCCAGAGACGGTTCTTGAACACCCCTACAGATCCCCCGATACGTGGGCTGAATGTTGCGTTATCCGTGACCAGATTCCAGTTCTTCCCATACGGGGACGAACACACATCGTTCCAATTGGTATTGCCACCTACCCCCCAATGACCCAGAGTTTATCGCCAAATACTGTAATCCCTTGGAAATTTCACAGAATAGTTGCATTATTGGTTATCTCAGTCCGGTTCCCATAACGTGCAGTGTCGGCACTGACGGGAACTGGTTCTCGTTTCGGCAGGGTCCAGATACTGAATAGTCCGTTTCGCGATATCAACATTAACACCGATGTAATCCTGAGGTGTTTCCAATCTGACTGCAGTAACCTCGTACGAATCCATATTAATACCAATGATTTTCGGACCAACCTGAACGAGGGTATAACCATTTGAAAGATATGCCCGGACTGTGCTGTTATTGAGTGCGATATCAATCGCTGCAGAGATAGTATTGGAAGATATACTGTGTTTTGGGGAGTTTTGTATCATGGTACATCCTGCAGTCACAGTCAGAATGAACAATGCCGAAATGAAAAAAGCAAATACAGCCATCATCCGTATTTTACCCGAATCCCCCCTCATGATGTGAAAATTGATGCCACGGAACATACGTCATATCGTTCATTTATTTACAGGTCAAGGTCATGTTTTCCGGAAGAGACCCAATACAACAAACGTAATGCCTATCGCAAGAAAGGCAAGCGCTATCGGTACCGGTGTCGATCTGGCCTGCGTCGGGGAAGCATTTGTCTCATCCGAGGAAGAATTTTGCAACAGTGGCATTTCCCAGACATCCTGCCCATTGCCCCCACTCCCTCCGATAACCCATATTCCATCGTGGAATACCACTAAACCGTGCAGGAATCGTGGACTGAATCCAGCATGTTCAGTTTCGAGTGTCCAGAGATTGCCATCGGATGAGGACCAGACCTCATTGAAGTCGGTCGCCGGAGGGTATTTGGTCTGGTGTGTCGACGGGAAGGATCCTCCGCCCACGATCCAGAGTTTGTCGTCAAATGCGATAGCCGGGGTATATTCCATTTTTCGGAAGGGGGCACTTCCATTGATAAGCGTCCATGTTTTCCCATCCGGCGATGACCAGGTATCGTTATTCCAGTTGCCACCAATCACCCAGAGACGGTCATTGAATGTCACCACACTGTGACCGTACCTCGGACTGAAGTTTGCGTTATTGGTAACTAATTCCCAGTTTTTTCCGTCTGCAGATGACCATACATCATTATTATTGCCGCCAATCAACCAGAGACGGTTCTTGAACACCCCTACGGCTCCCCCGAAACGTGGGCTGAATGTTGCGTTATCCGTGACCAGATTCCAGGTCTTCCCATCCGGAGACGACCACACATCGTTCCAATTGGTATTACTATCTCCTCCTCCAATGACCCAGAGGGAATTGTTATATGAAACTACTTTGGGAGAAACACGGGGACTGAAACTTGCATTATCCGTCACCAACTCCCACGTTTTTCCATCTGGAGATGACCACACATCATTTTGGTAAAATTCCCCACGACCTCCGATAACCCAGAGTGTATCGCCAAATACTGTAATCCCAGGTAAATATCGCAGAATACTTGCATTATCGGTTATCTCAGTCCAGTTCCCGTACCGTGCAGTGTCTGCACTGACGACTCCGGTGAGGAGAGATAAGACAATCATTGTGCAGATGATGAACATTCGCATAATATCACTCTTAAAAAATAGAGAAGAGAATAGCTACGAACCCGGCTTAGGTTTTTATCTTAGTAATTCGAATGAAAAACTATGAGCGATTTCGGAGACTTTTTTCTGAATCAAGAATACCTAAAGATCGCCGGAATGGGCAACAAGTTGGG
>Ga0209749_1000374_pt1 | contig 66253 bp, 62 predicted proteins | sample EPASupsiteSAE347_FD_187267 | JGI IMG/M metagenome (GOLD analysis project Ga0209749, IMG submission 187267) | Bioremediated contaminated groundwater from EPA Superfund site, New Mexico - Sample SAE3-47 (SPAdes) (version 2) | ecosystem: Environmental > Aquatic > Deep subsurface > Groundwater >... | reverse complement strand
CTCCCAAGTTTATGGGCAATATAAATTTCTGATATCTTCTCACATGTGCAGAGTTCATCGTCTGGTGTTGGATGCTCCGGTCTGAGTTTATAGTATGGATCATTCATATTCATTTTTGGCATAACGAGCCTGTAGAATAACTCCCGGAACCAAATTTTTTGTCAATTTTGAGGGTCGTTTTACCCTTCGTCAACACACGATCGTCGTTTGTGGGGCATTCTCCGAGGTCGTTTTTTTACGCTTCAACCGCTGAATGCCGCTTTCCGACTTATTCTACAGGCTCAACGAAAAAATCAGCCGGAGCGTAGCGATCGGCTGTATTGATCTTGTTGTGCTCGCCTATTGCTTTTTCATTCTCTTCCTGATGTACCGCCACAACAAGAATAGCACCAAGAGGACAACCGCCCCAGGCATGAGGTAAGCCACAGCGATAATAGTTCCAGCAACGCCGCCCGACAAGCTATTTGTAAATCTAGATAGCGATCTGAGTATCGGCCTCCAGAAAGAACTATTATACTCTACGCGGAACGAAATGCTGACAATGTCCTTGTTTACTCTTTGGTTCAAAAAAGCCTGATCACCTGTTGCACGCTCCAGCTCAGTCTGTACCTTCGCCAGTTCTGACGAAACCTTAATGAGCGCATCTACGTCACTGGCGGCCTTCCTCTGAATCTCTATGAGTCGCGCCCGATGACTTTCCAGCATTTTAAGTTGATTCTTATTGTCTATAATAGGTTTAGCAAGATCTTCTACATGCGTCGATTCTCCAACGATCTGCCCGCCGCTGGATGCAACCCTTAGAATTTCGTTGATACCTTCGGGCTTAATTCTTATGCGAATGTTAGCGCTCGGATATTCACCGGTCGAAATCTTAGAATCAAGGATCGTGCAACCGCTCTTCGCATCTTTGATGCACGCATCAAGTGTGCCCTTATATGCTTTTGAAAGATGGTGCTCAGCTATATCTATGGTGAACTCATGCTCATATGCCAGATACCCATCTTTCTTTCCTTGAGAAGTCTCCGATGTAGTGAAACGGTCGGAGCCCCTGACTGGAGCTTCCTCACTCTTTGCACAAGCAACTATCAGTAGTGTTGTTAACAAAAGGATCAAGAATAATGTTCGTTTCATTTAGCCACCTCTCTGACTTTGATTATAAGCACAACGGAGCGGCGCTGATCGCTAGAGCAGCGCCGCTCCGTTCGGCTGAAACAGTCTTTTGCTTTTCGTTTCAGCCGAACGAAAAGCTCAGCCGGAGCGGGCCAGCGGCCCGCGATCGGCTGTAGCGACGGGTTATGTGATTTTATCTAAATTGTTTACGGAAATTAAATACTTAATTCTTTGTTTTGTTTCCGTGTCTGCTTGTAATGTGAAATTGGTATTCATTGCATTAATATGTTCCTGCTCTGTGTTTTGATAGTAACTCTTTATAAAGGAATTAAAGAGGACCTTAATGTCAGAATTATGTTTGGTGAGCATTTCATTAATGAGGATAGATAAATCTTCATGCAGCGTTTTATTATTTATCTTTGAGGTCACTTTAGTTATGGCATCTTCTAAAAGTTTTGAGAACACACCGATGTCTGAAACATATAAATCTGAAATTGCACCTGCAAAAGTCCCCGTGGGGCGATTGAAGCCACGCGCCGCTTCCTTGTTTAACAGTTCATCGAAATTTTTTGCTAATACATTCTTTCTGTGTAGAGAATATTGGGCGCTTACCATATCTCTTATATTTTTTAGCAGTATGTCCTTTTCTTTTCCATTTATCTTCTCTGTTTTAGCATTTTTGCTTTTATTGAAATGTACGAGCAGAGCTGCCGCGAAAGATATTATAGCAATGGCGGCAAATAATAAAGCGAGGCAAGTATAATGCAAATTAAAAGACACTGTTGTTGCGATTCCGAATATACCTGCAATTATTGGGAATGTTTTATTCATCTTTGGTATCCAATTTTCGGAATCGGTTTCGTATTGGGTGTTTCAATAATACCTATCCTGAATTTAATTTTTGGAACATAACGGCAACATCACCCGGAGCGAAGCGATCGGGTGTATATGTTTGTTAAGCCTTTATTTCATTAAGATATTTAATCATTTCCGGCTTATTGAATTCCTTTAGATAAGCCCAAATATCACGATCTTCTTCGTCTGTGATTGATAAATCTGCTCCATTTTCAATTAACCACTTAAGTAATTCTTTATAACCAAGCTGTGCCACCTCGAAAACAGGTGGAGAACCAAAATCATTTTGTGTGTTTAAATTTGCACCTTGTGCTTTTAACCAAGCGATACCTTCCTGATCGTTTTCCACAGCAAGATAATGAAGGACTGTTTCGCCAATGCTGTTTCGAGCATTGAGAATACTTTTGTCTCTTTTTATCATTGTTGCTGCCTCGCCATACTTACGAGACAGAATCAGATTTCTTAAGCTATACCAATTTTCGTTTGTCATATTCATATTGGATTAACAATTAATCTACCGCTCCGGTAATATCCTGATTCTGGTGCAAAATAACGCTCGAACCGTTTTTTGTTATTTAAAAAACTTCTTGAAAATCAACACAATATAAATTACCGCATCGGCAAAAGGTCCTTATTATCAGATAATACCGCTCCGGTTTTTTAATGCTTTTTGTAAATTGTGGTCAAAATGTCTGTTTTGATGGAGGTGCGCCCATGAATCAGATTTTGCCCCAGTTCCAGAAATTTATGGCTGATCGAAAGCTGGCTATTAAAAACCAGATTCCTTTTTACGCCGGATGGGCAAGCAAGTTCATTCGCTTCTCCAATGCACGACAATCTACTCCAACTGACTTAAAAATTCAATACTGTTTAAAAACAGGAATGCAAGATAAAATAAGGGGAAAAAAGCAGGGAACTCTTCGGTTGATGAAAGTGAAAAAACATGTCAGAATGTCATCACTATTGATGAATTATTTTAACTATGACGGTTGTCATACGGAGGGCGTTATGATCAGAAAAATCTTTTGTCTGTGCATTTTCATCCTGCTTGCGGCGTCGTCTTTCGCCGTTGCGGCGGATACGATTAAAATCGGGCTGATGGCGCCCATGACCGGAAGCTGGCAAAACGCGGGAAGGGAAATGAAGCTGGCGGTTGATCTGCTGACGGCGGATTATAATCGCGGTGGCGGTTTGCTGGGAAAGAGAATGGAGATCGTTGTTGCCGATGACGGAGGAACGCCTGCCGGAGCCGTTCAGGCGGCGCAGGCGCTGGTCAAACAGTCCGTGATCGCGGTCATCGGTTCCGTGACGTCTCCCGCCACGGAGGCCTCGCAGGAAATTTTCAACAAGGCGCGCGTGCTGCAAATTTCAAACGGTTCCACCGCCGTCGGTCTTACGGAAAAGAATCTCAAGTATTTCTTCCGCACCTGTCCCCGCGACGATGATCAAAGCCGCGTCATTATTCAGACCATCCGGAAAATGAAGCTCGGGAAGCTTGCCATCCTGTATGACGATACCACGTCGTATGCTTTAGGTCTGGCCCGGGATGTCGGTAAAAATGTCAAGCAGAGCAATATTGAAACCGTTTTTTACGGGTCGCTTGCACCCGGACGGGCAAGCTATATGGATGTGCTGGAAAAAATAAAGGCGAGAAATCCGGATGTTCTTTTTTATGCCGGTTATTATACGGAGACGGCTGCATTGCTCAGGCAGAAAAAGGAAATGAACTGGAATGTTGTCTTTATCGGAGGAGACGGAGCGAATAACCCCAATCTGTTACAGGCCGCGGGCGAAAAGGCCGCCGAGGGATTTTATTTTGTCAGCCCTCCGCTTCCCAAAGAGCTGACCACGGAAAGCGCCAAGAAATTTCTTGCGGAATTTGAGAAAAAAACCGGTTCTCCCCCCCGGATGATGGATTCCATCTTTTCGGGAGACGCGCTTCGCGTGATCGTCAATGCGGTCCGCGAAACGAAATCGACGGATGCCGATGTGATTGCCGACTACCTGCATAACCGCTTTGTCGATGATTCCGGTCTCACGGGACGCATTAATTTCAATGCCAAAGGAGATCGGGTGAATGATCTTTACGGGGTTTACCGGGTCGATGCCGAAGGACGTTTTATTATCCAGCGAATGTTTCAATTTGGCCGGATCGTAAAGTAGGCGTACAGGGTTTTGTGCGATTACTGGATTCCCGCCTGCGCGGGAATGACGCCGGGGGTTTACCGGGTCGATGCCGAAGGACGTTTTATTGTCCAGAGAATGTTTCAATTCGGCCGGATCGTGAAGTAGGCGTACAGGGTTTTGTGCGATTACTGGATTCCCGCCTGCGCGGGAATGACGCCGGGGGTTTACCGGGTCGATGCCGAAGGACGTTTTGTTGTCCAGAGAATGTTTCAATTCGGCCGGATCGTAAAATAGGCATACAGGGTTTTGTGCGATTACTGGATTCCCGCCTGCGCGGGAATGACGCCGGGGGTTTTCCGGAAATACATGATGACGGGCGCGAGCGCGCCGAGTGTGATCGCCGCTCCGACCGCAAAAACGGCCGGATACCCGAACGTCTGGGCAACAAGGCCGCCGGCCAGCGCCGCAATGCCGGAGACCGTCACCTGAATCGCCGCCTGAAGCGTATAATCCGTGCCGGGGGACTGTTTACGGCAAACGTCCATCATGGCCGTGAACAGTGCAACCGTGGAAAGACCGTCGGCAAACTGCTCCAGGCAAACCACCGCATACAGAATCGAATTGTCGCAGGCGCCGCCTGCGACAAACAGGTAACCGGCAAAACCCGCCGCCTGCATTCCCCCGAACAGCAACAGCGCGTTGCGGTGTCCCAGACGGAGCAGAAAGAGTCCTCCCAGCAGCGCGCCTGTCAGACCCGCCGTGGCGCCGACCACGCCGGTCAGCAATCCGATGTCTGCAAGCGACTGTCCCTGATCCTTCAGAAACGGCCCGATCATGCGCGAGGCCAGCGAGTCTCCCGCCTTGAACACGGCCACCGTAACCAGCCACCATCCCATGCGCGGCCCGGATATAAAATCGGCAAACAGACGCACATAGCCTTTCCAGCCGTGCCAGCCGGTTTGTTTTGATGCGCCTTTGTCTTCCACCGGCGCATCGCGCATGAACCAGACGGGAAGCAGGACCGGGACAATCAACAGCGCAAGCGCGCCGTAGGACAATTGCCAGCCGAAGCGGGCAACCAGCCACAACAGCAGACCGCCTCCCAGGATCATGCCGATTTTATAGCCGATGACCTGTATGCTGTTGCCCAGGCCGCGCAGGTGAGGCTTAAGCCGGCTCACCGCCAGGCCATCCGTTGCGATGTCCTGGGTTGCGGCGACAAGGTTCATCAGGAAAAGCAAAATCAGCAGCAGCGGGAACGACCGGGACACCCAGACGCTGAAATCCTGCGAGGCGACGAGCAGCATCAGACCGAAGGTTGCCAGATTGAGCGTCAGCAGCCAGCGCCGGCGCGTCCAGAAGCGGTCCAGGAAAGGCGCCCAGAGAAACTTCAGCGTCCACGGAAGGGCAAGCATTGTCGTAAACCCGATGGCGGCGAGCGATATGCCCTGATCGCGCAGCAGGGTCGGCAGCGCCTTGCCCAGCAGTCCGGACGGCAGGCCCTGCGCAAAGTAAAGCACGGACAGCAGCCCCAGCAGCGGCATATCCGACACACGACGCTTATGATCCACGGATTCACCGCTCATGATGAATTTTTTTCTTTCCGCTCTTCATGAAAGCCCCCGGGGATTGCCCGTCGTTTCCGTCAGGGCGCAGAGCATTCTGTCTGCCTGTTCATTATCTCATCCGTATCGATTTGCAAGAAATTATCTTTGCCCTCTTCATCTGAATCGGTTAAAGTCAGCATCAGCCGACGAACCAGCCGGGAATAAACCATTTTAAAGGTGAAACCATGGAATGTAAAAAAGAAAAAAATCTGAAAACATGCAATTGCTCTTACGAGCCGTGCAGCCGGAAAGGCGTCTGCTGCGACTGCATCGGTTATCATCTTCCCAAGAGGCAGTTACCGGCTTGTTTTTTTACGAAGGACGCCGAAAAAACATACAACCGTTCCTTTGAACACTTTGCCGAACTGGTTGCCGGACGGCGGATATAGACGGACGAATCAGTGACCAGCGAGCTTACCGGATATTTGAGCAAAATCCTGCTGAAGATCCGTCCGGATGTCGTGGGGTTGTCCGCCATGGCCTGGCAGGATGATGATGCCGTGGCCGATGCTTGTCTGAGATTATTCAGGGGAAAAGGCGATCAGCCCTTTTTATTACTTCCAGAATTTCTTGTTGTGCATTTTCATGTCAACGATTCTCTTGAATAGCTCCGGCGCCGCCAGAATATTTTGCTCCATGAAATATTTTCCAATCAGCGGCTGCACCTGTTTTTGCTTTTCCAGCACCTGCGTTAACTGATATCGTGACAGCAGGCCCAGGCGGAAAGCGCATTCGCCGAATTTTTCGCCATAATTCCGGCGGCGCAGGATATCCCCGATGTCGCCGCCTTCGAGCCAGCCCCAGCTTACGGCAATCGCCCCGATGGATGGCCGCTGCATGCGCTGCCAGACAATCGCTTTGATCAGCGTGGAAAGGGAGATATGACCCGCATAGTAAAGATACTGACCGAACAGAAGTCTCCGGGACGGCATCCGGCCGGCATAGCGGGGCTCCACTTTAGCGCCGGCGGTTTTCCTGCGGGCGGCGGGACGTGCAGCAGGCCGCGCGGCAGGACGAGCAACCGGACGCTTTCGCTCGTAAAGCGCCCCGTTTTCATCCAGCGAATACTTCCAGGGCGCGGATAAAAATTCCTGCAGCAACTGATAAGCCAGGCTGACCTCTTTGAAACGGTCCGCCATAAAATCGGCTTGACCCTCCATCACCACCGCGCGATCGGGATGCGTTTCCAGGGCCTTCTTACGATAGGCCGCTTTCACGCCGGACGGTTTCAGATAACGCAGAAACTCGACCGATACATCGATATCCGTTCCGAAAAGGGATTCACAGGCTTTGAACAAATCCTGTCTGGAAACTTCGGCAGTCGGCAATCTTTTGTTGACCTTTCTGTTTAATCCCGCTGGTGCGGGACGCGCGTTAATTCTCCGCAGCTTGCTGCGATATAATGATGTTCATTTCATACCTCGACAGCTTGCTGCGAGGTGGTTGATTGGCGCAGCAACGAGGGTTGTTACGCTGGTGGCACCCTACCACACAGCCTCCGGTAAATTCAAGCCGTAATTACAATGAGTTCAACGTCGAAAGAAGATCCGGGTAAAAATCAGACGGGTAAACGTTTTGGCATTGCGCAAAAAATCAATGAACGGGCGAAAATGGGAAATCCTTGTTCCCTCCGGTTGATAAACAACGCGGATCGGCGCTTCGATAACCGGGATGTTTCTTCTTTGGGCCTGCACCAGAATTTCAACCTCGAACTGAAAACGCCGCGCCCGCACAGGGAGGCTCATGGATTCCGGCAGCGGATAAATTCTCATGCCGCTCTGGGAATCCGAGAGCTTCGGTCCGCCGGACATCCGGACCCAGAAATTGGAAAACTTCCGTCCGAAACGGCTGGTCCACGGAATGTGGGCGCCCAGGCTCGCGGTCATGCCCTCGCGCGCGCCGACAACAAGGGGGCGCTTCTTTGCCGGAATAGCCTCCATCAATTTCAAGGCGTCTTCGGGATAATGCTGTCCGTCGGCGTCCACGGTAATCGCATAATCGGCCACATGGGACGCAGCCATAAAGCCGGTTAGAATTGCCGCGCCCTTGCCTTCGTTTTTAGAATGATGCAGAAGGGTGATCCCCTTGATTTCCGCCAGACGCAAAGCCGTTTCATCGGTCGAGCCGTCATCCACCACAAAAACGGGAAAACCCAGCGCCTGCGCCTGTTGGGCAACCAGCGCCGCCGTCGCGGCATGATTGTACACCGGAATGATAAACGCAAAACGGTTTTTTTTATTTTCCATGATCATACGGTTTAAAAATAGGTTTAGTGTTAAGAAGAATTATTCAAGTTTTGCCATATTTTTTTGCTTAACACGTAACACTTAAAACTTAAAACGGCTATCCATTTTCAGAAACGTCACTCCCCACGTTCCCGGCCCCATGTGCGCACCGGAGGTTAACGATAAAGGCTGCAAAATGATTTCCGCGGCCGGATAGAGATCTTTAATCGTTTCTTTCAGCGCTGATATCTGATCGATGTTATCCGAATACTCCAGCATAATGAGGGCGCGTGAGTCGCGGTCCAGCGCGGCCGAGAGTTTTGAAAGCGCCATGTTGACCTGATCATTGCGGCTGCGCGTCACACCGACTTTTTTCGCGCCTTCCGGCCGCGGTGAAATTACCGGCTTCATTTTCAGCATGTCGCCGAAAAAAGCGCTTGTTTTGGAAAGACGGCCGCCGGCGGCGAGATATTCCAGTTTTTCCAGAAACACATATTCCTCACACGCTTCCACCGCTTTCTTCGCAAAGTCAATCGTCTTGTCCATATCTTTTGTCCGGGACAGATGCGTAACCGTGGACAAAACGATCGTTCCCAGTCGGCCGGAGGCGGCGCCCGTATCGATGACGGTCAGGCGATTTTGCGGATCATACTCTTTTTTCCAGTCCATCGCCGCCTGATAATTACCCGTATAGACGGAACCGACGCATAAATACAAAACTTTTTCAAACCGAGCCAGCACACTGGCATAAAACTGATGCCGTTCAAAAACGGACGCCTGAGACGTGGAGACTTTTACACCGGCGCTCATGGCACTGTATAGTTCGCCGGGATGAAAGCAGGTTTCGGGCAGCGATTTTTCACCGACATGAAGGTAGCTGTTTAAAAGCGTGAAACCGTATTTTTTCGCGTCGTCGCGGGTCAGCGACCCGGCGGCGTCCGTCATGATATGCAGCCGGGTGTCCGCCGGCGCATGGCTGAACTCCTTAATCTGAGCGGAAAGATTATCGTCCTCCCAGTTCACCAGAGATCCCAGTTCGCTGATCCGCGCCTTGATCTTTTCTTTATCGTCGGTATGCAGGTGAATCTTATAAAGGTCGCCTTCATGAATAATCACGGCGCTTTCCTGCCCGCCGGCAATATGGGTCAGATCATCCGATGCCCTGACGGCCTTCACGACAAAATCAACGCAATAACCGGATTCTGAAGTTTCCCGGAACGCGGATGAAATGGTCAGGCTGTCTTTGAAGACGTCCGTTACCAACCGATAAGACCGGGTATGGCCGGCCAGCGTGTAGAAAAATCCCTCGAAGAAAATATACATGCCCAGGGCGCCCGCATCCACAACGCCGGCCTTTGTTAATTTCGGCAGCAGGTCCCGCGTTTCGCGCACGGCCTGCTCGAGGTGAGAGATGATTTGATCCGTGCTTTTTTGATCCGGGGTAAATTCCCGCCGGCGGAGGCTTTCCGAAAGCGCGTCAAAAACGGAGAGCATGGTTCCCCGGCGCGGCTCGCTCACGGCTTTCCAGGCGCGGGCGTTTCCTTCCTTCACCGCGGCCGTGAGCTGTTGCGGCGAATCCACGCCGCATAAAGCCGCAAAGAACTGTGAAGCGATATTCCCGGAATTGCCGCGCGCGGCCAGCAGCAGTTGACGAACCAGCTGATCTCTGTTTTCACCGGCCCGACGCAGCGGAGAGAGACTGATCGACAGGTTCCGGCCCGTGTCGCCGTCGGCCACGGGATAGACGTTAATCGCGTCCAGCAAATCCGCCCATGCCGCCACGCGCTCCACGCCGGCCACAAACGATTTCCTGATCAGATCCTCCATGATTAACAGCCCAGGAGATTGCGGATGTCCTGCGGGATGCTGAACAGGGTTTCCATCTCCGGCGTTTTGACGGCCACCTGCTCCGTGCGCCCGCGCGCGCAAACGCTGTTGTCGGACGTCTTGCGGATTTCAAAATCAACCACCAGCTTGATATTGGCGTCAACCAGCGTTGCCTTGCAAATGACTTCATCGCGGTGTTTGAGCGGGAAAATATGCTTGGTCGATGTCCGGATAATGGGAAAAATGATTTTCTCCCGGTCATAATAAGTGTAAAGATCGACGCCGTAGTGCTCAAAAAGCGCGGCCCGGGCCAGCTCAAAGTAATTGAGGTAATTGCCGTGCCAGACAATCCGCATGGGATCCAGGTCGAAAAACGGCACGCTGATTTTCACTTCAAAACTTTTTTTATCGCTCATCATGATTTCCCCCGAAAAAAATCCGTGTAGCGAATGACGACGCACATTCTTTCAATATCCTCATCAAGCGGCCGGTCTTCGATCACGGGATCGCTGACCTGTCTGATATTCTGCAGTGCTTTGGCCAGCAGCGGCCGGACAGCGATGTTCTGCCGGATATCGCAGGCCTGCGCCGCCGCCAGCAGGTGAATGGAAACCACCCGCTCGGTGAGTGTGCAGACTCTCTCCGCATCGCGCGCCGCGATGGTGCCCATGCTCACCTTGTCCTGATTGTGGGATTCGGTCGAACGCGAAAAGGACGCGGCGGGCATCGTGGCTTTCAGCGCTTCGGCCGTCAGCGCGGATGAAGAGATCGACATGGCCTTGAAACCGTGATGCAGCCCGTCCTGGTTGCCGTTTACGGAAACCAGATCCCCCGGCAACCCGCGATTCAGGCCGGGATGGACCAGCAGCGCGACCTGGCGGTCGCACATGTCGGCGGCGGAGGCCAGCGCCGCTTTCAGGCCGTCCATGGCAAAAGCGATATGGCCGCCGTAAAAATTACCGCCCATCAGCACCTGCCCCGTGGCGGGATCAAAGATCGGATTGTCATTCGATGAATTCGCTTCTATTTCCACCCATTTTTTAATCCAGGAAAGCGCGTCATACAAAACACCCAGCACCTGCGGCGCGCAGCGCAGCGAATAAGGATCCTGCAGGGTTTCCAGCGCATCGTCTTCCAGTTGACGGGCGGCAACGCGGGACAGCAGAAGATGGGCAATTCTTTTTGCCACGCAGGCCTGTCCGGGAAACGGCTTGGCCTCCGCAATGACCGGATGGTAGTGATGGGCGTTTCCTTTCATCGCGTGAACACTGAGCGCGGTCGCGTAAATCGCGGCGTGCAGAATTCTTTGAGCCCGCTCAACGGCAAGCGCGGCGATGCCGGACATGGTGGTGGTTCCGTTGACCATCGAGAGAGGTTCTTTCGGCTGATACGTGTAGGGTTTCAGGCCCGCTTTTTTCAATGCTTTGGCCGCAGGCATCACGTCGTCTTCATAAAATACGTCCCGTTCACCGGCAAGCGCCGCGCCGATATAGGACATCGGCGTCAGATCGCCGGAAGCGCCGACGGAGCCTTCACAGGGCACCACCGGCGTGATGCCCGCATTCAGAAAATCCGCCATCTGCCGCAGAAGCGCAACCGACACGCCCGAATAGCCGCGCGCCAGACAGATGATGCGGGTCAGCATGGCGGCCCGCGTCTCCTCGATGCCGATCGGCTCTCCGGTGCCGCAGCCGTGAAACCGGAAAATGTTTACGCCGTTTTTTATGGCCGTCTTCATGCTGATCCGGTTCCCGCAGGATTTGCCGTATCCGGTATTCACACCGTAAACCGCAATCCCTTTTTGCATCGATACCATCAGAGCTGTTTCCGTTACGGCCATCCGCTTGACAAAAGCGGGTGATTTACTGATGGATACCGGCAGACCGTCTTTGGCGACGGCAATCATTTCCTCAAAACTGACATGGCTGCCGTCAATGACGAGGGCCGTCTTTCTGCCGATTCTTTTCATCGTCTCTACCTCTCTTTTCAGGATACGAGTATTCTAGGATCGCACACGCGGCTTGAAGGTGCCGTCGCGTTTTTCCTTCTCCATGACATTTTTCAGCAGCTTGAACATTTTGTAGTTCTGCGGCTCTTCCTCATAAAACCGGTCCCAGCAGTAATAATACATTTCCTGGAGTTTTTCGGGCGTCATGAGCTTCGGCTGAAAAACCACCTTGCCGCAGGTATAGTCGTTCCAGTCATAGGAAAAGATCCGTCCCGCGTTGTGCAGATCGTCAAAGGTGCGCGTGTGCCGGAAAGGCGTCAGGATCGTGAATTCCGCCATATCCAGTTGGGCCTCCAGTAAAAAGTCCATCCACTGTTTGATATAATCCTCCGTGTGGTAGTCCAGGCCCAGCAGAATGCTGCCTTCTACCGCGATCCCGTAATCATGATAGCGCTTGATCCGGTCACGGATGAAATCGGACGAATCAAAAATTGCCTGATAGACAAACCACGCGCCGGCCTGCGCCGCCAGATCCAGCACCTGATCGTCGTCTTCAATCGGATGGCTGCACCATTTCTTTTTCAGCGGAATCATTTCTTTGAACAGCCCCATTTCCCAGTTCTTGTCCTGGGCCAGCGAATTGTCAACGATGAACAGGCGGTTGTTGTCAATCGATGCCAGTTCTTCGATGACCCTGTCGTAGGGACGGGGACGAAAGCTCCGGCCGCCCAGAAATCTCACGGCGCACGGATAGCAGTTGAACCGGCAGCCGCGCGAGGCGTGCACCAGATCAACCATCTGCACACCCCGGTAATTATACATGCCGCGGTTTAAAATGCTTCGCCGGGCCGTCCCGACGTTTTCAATCGGCGGGAAGTTCTGCATATAGTCATAGACCGGCTGCATCCGGTTTTGCTTTAAATCCTCGAAGACCAGTTCCATCCGGCCTTCGGCTTCGCCCATAAAGACGGAATCCGCGTGCCGGCCGCATTCTTCGGCGTGCAGCATGGTGGCGATGCCGCCGCAAATCACTTTAACGCCCCGGGCGCGGAACGTGTCGGCAATCTCCCAGCCGCGTTTGACCTGCGCGGTCAACATCATCGAGATGCCGACGAAATCAACGGCCGCGTCAAAGTCAATCGGATCGACATTTTCATCGATGAACGTCACATCGACATATTCCGGCAGCGCGGCGGCCATCACCACCGGTCCGTGCGGCGGCAGCGTAAAGCTTGTCTGACGGTCGAGTTTTTCCCATTTCGGATAAATCAATAAAAATTTCATACGTCCTCTTTAACCTCCGCAACTGCTTAAAATCAGATACGTGTAAGTTCCTCCAAAAGATATGCCGGCCAAAGCCGCATGATTCATGTTGATTTCTTTTTTCTCCCCCTTTACCAGGGCCAGAGGCGTCAGCGGCAGGTCAAGGCCCACCGTCGGAGGCAGGCACCCTTTTTCCATAGATAACGCCAGAGCGCAAGCCCGAATACCGCCTCCGGAAAAACTTTCGCCGACCGCTCCCTTGATGGACGTGATCAGCGGCCCGGCCCCGCCCGGGGCAAACAGTTCTTCATAAGCTTCGGCTTCCACCTGATCCAGCACCCTGTTCCCGTTAGCCGCCGCCATGATCGCCGCGACATCCGTGAGTGCGACACCCGCATTCCGCAACGCCCGCTGGAACGTTCGCTTGATGCCTTCCGAATCCTCCGGCCAGGCCGTAGGCCCGGTGGATGATGATCCCAGACCGACGCCGGTGATTTCACAGTAAATTCTTGCTCCCCGATGCAGCGCGGAGGCCAGGGACTCCAGACAGAGAATCCCGCCGCCCTCCCCGGCCACATAGCCGTTGCGCCGTTTATCAAAGGGACGGGCGCCTTCTTCGCCTCCGTCGGAAGGCGAAAGACCGCGAAACTTTGACAGGGCTTCATAGTAAAATTTGGATAGAATATCCGCGCCGCCCGCCAGCATGACATCCGCCGCGCCGCGCCGGATTTCAGAGACGGCATAAGCGATAGCCGTTTCCGCGGAAACGGCAAACTGCGTCACCGTCGTGTTGACGCCGCGGAAACCGAGTTCGATGGACGCGTGCCCCGCGGGCGCGTTCATGACCGTGTTGGGCACCAGGATCGGATTGACCGATGAAGGCCCCTGGGAAAGCAGCGTGTGGGCAATTTGAACCGTAACATCCGTCGCCCCGAACGCCGTTCCCAGAAGAATGCCGATGCGGTCGCGATTGGCAACGGTCACGACAATGCCCGCATCCTCCAGCGCCAGACGCGCCGCGGCAGTGGTCATGAGCGACGTCCTGTCCATCCGCCGCAAATTTTTGATGGAGATAAAGTCGCGCGGCGTGAAGTCCCGGACTTCCGCCCCCAGATGCGACGTTACGGCGCCGGTGTCAAACGCCTTGATGGCGTCAATGGCGCAATCGCCGGCAAAAAGTCTTCGGGAAAATTCGTCCCTGCCCACACCCAGCGGTGTGATAAGCCCCAGGCCGGTCACGACAATGCGTTTATGATCCGGCATCCGGTTGCTATCCATGGACTGCGCCCCTGTCTGCATATTTGCCGAAAATAACCGTGGTATTGTTTCCTCCGAACGCAAAAGAATTGGAAAGAACAGCGCGCAGGTCGGCCGGACGCGCGCCTTCCGTGACATAATCCAGATCGCATTCGGGATCGCGCTCTTTGGAATGGATGGTCGGCGGAATAAATCCCTGTGACAAAGCCAGCAGACTGACAATGGCCTCCAGCGCTCCCGCCGCATCCAGGGGATGGGCATGCATGGATTTTGTTGAACTCACCGGGATAGACCAGGCGCGCGGACCAAACACCTCTTTGATGGCTCTGGTTTCCATGACGTCGTTTGCCGGCGTGGCGGTTCCGTGGGCGTTGATATAATCAATATCATCGATCGTAAGGCCGCTGTCTTTCAGCGCGGCCTGCATGCAACGTACGGCGCCGGAGGCTTTTTCATCGGGCGCCGTCATGTGAAACGCATCACAGCTTATCCCGTATCCCAGAATCTCGCCGTAGATTTTTGCGCCGCGGTTCAGCGCCGCCTCAAGCGGTTCCAAAACCAGAACAGCCGCCGCCTCGCCCAGTGAAAGGCCGGCGCGGGTTCCGTCAAAGGGCCGGCAGACATCTTCATCAACGGCTTTCAGGGCGTTGAAAGCGGCATAGGTAATCCGGCACATCGGCTCCACGCCGCCCGCCAGCATCATGGATGCCTGGCCGTCGGCAATCAAATCCCTGGCATAGCCCAGCGCGGTGGCGCCTGAAGAGCAGGCCGTCATGAATGTGGCCTTCGGACCGGTCAGCCCCAGATGGGATGCGATCCGATCGGCGGACGATGCGCAAAAGACGGCGGACAGCCGGGAAAATCTCGCCCGGTTAAAACCTTTCGCAAGCATTTCCGCGTAAAAGTTTTCCGCCTCGAAAAGACCGCCCGCGCCGCCGCCAACGGCTACACCCATGTCTTCCTTCATGGACTCAGGCAGAGGGTACAGACCGGCGTCGCGCAGCGCTTCGATGGTTGCCGCAAAAGCCAGTTGATCGGCCCGCGACATTCTTTTGAGGGAAAAGTTTTCAGGAATCGACGAACGGGGATTGAAATTCTTAATCTGGCCGCCTTGATGCGTCCGGAATGCGGACGTGTCGAACAGATCGATCTCGGAGATGCCGCAGACACCCCGGCGCAATGCGTCGGCAAACTGCGCAACATTGCCGCCGATGGCGTTGATCGTCCCCAACCCCGTGACCACAATGCGTTTCTTTTCAGTCATGCCATCACTCTTTCCGTCCTGTCTCCTGAGATTTTGAGCAGATGCGGAAATCTAAAATTAAGACATGAAAAAGTCAAACAAATATTGAAAGCTGAACCAATGTGAGAAGCACTATCTTGATGAAAAAAGATTGAGACATTATTTTACTGGATACCGGCCTTCGCCGGTATGACAGTGGTGTGTGAGAACCACTACCTTGATGAATTACAGGATGGAAGGCGGCCGTGAAGCGATGATCAGCCGCAGTTTTCGCTCAGGTATAAAAAGAAGGCGTCGTTCACCCAGACCGGGGACGTTGTAATTTCCATGTGAGGCATTTCTTTCAGGAACCACGACACGCTTTCATTGACTTTCTCTTCAGTAACATAGGCCTGGACGACAAACGTCCCGTCGTTCACGATGATGTCCGCAACCCGCTGGTAGCCTGCGACGGGAACGTCGGAACGAAACAGGGGCTGATACCAGGACGCATGAAGGAGTTTCCGGTTCGTCCCCGATTCACGCTGGGCATAGGCCTGGATGATGGCGCGGAAACGATCCCGGTGGTCCTGTGATGCAAATTCAAAGACGATGTCAAACTCGTTTTTGTGCGCCACCGCTGTCCCGGTCGCCGGATACTCCAGTTCAAGGCCTTCCCTTTTCTCCCATTCGGGAAGATAATGGAAAGAGGATCGTTTGGGTTCCAGTTGAATTTTTGCCTGAAGGGACTCGCTTGCCAGCAGTCCGATCAACTGTTTGACGTGTTTGATGTCGCTGTGGCTGTAGGCAATTTTCAAATTGACGTCAAAACGGGCCAGGTCGCCCGGCCGCTTGATCTGATACCCGACAACGATTCTGTTGAGGATTGCTTTGTTCATCACCGGTTCCAGCGTCTCGCTTCGTATTGCCTTTGTCTTTTCCCACCGGTCGCACACCCTGCCGACAATATCCGGCTCCGTCACATACCCGATATAATTTTTATCGCTTCTTCGGAAGTCCCGGGCTCTTTCCAAAAGGTGGAAAGCCAGTTCCCGGCCAAGGGGCTCGCGGAAGTTCATCATTTTCAGCCTGCCTTTAAACAGGAGGTTGACGTCAACGGCCAGCGCCAGCGCCTGATGCTGTTCCTTCGACAACGCCGCAGCCGGGCCGCCCGGATCAACGTCTTCAAAACTCCGGTTGATCTTTTCGTCGGAATAGGTGGCGGCCAGCTCCGTGAGACCGCAGGCGGCAACCACCAGAGAAACGGCGTCGATATTGCTGATCTCCCTTTTTGACAGGGCCTCCATGCTGCCCCCGTCGTCTCCACATGCATCCCTGCCGAAAAGAGAGAAAAGCGCCGTGGTCAGAATATCCGATCCGGAGTCCCGGGCGTCGAGAAAGGCCATTTGCTTCTCCAACTCATGCCGGGACAACTGCTGCGTCTCCCATAACTTCTCGCCCAGCAGGCGGATGGTGTAACTCAGAATGCCGATTTCATCATCGCGTTTGACAAAACGAGCCAGACGATCAGCGGATGCGGGATCGCCGCGTAAAACCGATAAAACGGTTTCCTCTAACTGTTTCAAAGGCGTGACAACGGCCTTGGACATGAGGCTTGATATGAGAAAGCTGAAGATGAGAACACCCACCACCAGAAGAGACCAGTTGTTGAAAGCCAGAACGAGCATGTTGCCGTGCGCGACGCTTGTTTCAGAGGCGGCCCCGCGCATCAACAACAGAGGCAGGACGCGGTCGGCGGGAACGAAAGCCAGCGCCGAAACAAACAGCAGAAAAACCGCGAGGTAGTAGTTCGCCAGGGCCAGTTTCACGGGGTAGTTTTTCTGCAGGCGCCCCAATCCGAACAGAATGGCCGGAAACAGAATCAGCACGGACAGAACATTGGACATGAGCGCCGGCAGATAGAAGTAACGGAAATTGTCCGCGGTGATGAGCTCGCGATCCAGAATATTTTCCATGCCCGCGGCGTAGGCCAGAGACAGGATGTTCACAAGGATCAGAAAGAGCACCAGAAAGACAAGCTGACTGATTCTGTCGAGCCTGACGCGCTTTCGATAAGGGAAAAAACCGATGAGGCCGCCCATCAGGCCGTTGCCGATAGTCCAGCTGGGCAGATACCGCCAATCAAAACCGATGAGGAAATCGGAACAGAGATTGCCGGCAAATCCGGCCAGAAAACCGTACGCGGGACCGTAAAGGTAACCCGCGATCAACAGCAGCACAATCTGCGGCCGGATATCGACGTGGGTTATTCCGGGCAGACCGATGCGGAAGTAATGGTTCAGCAGGCTGTAAACGGCGGCAATGGCGCCGACAGCCAGGACCTTTTTGAATACGGGTTTGTGTGTAAGAATTTCGTTGATGCCGCGCAACGCCATATCTGTCTCCAAAAAACGGCGGGGCCTGTTCAGATCATCGGGAAAACGGCCTGTCACCCGCAACTTCGCATGGAAATTGAAACTAAGGTCAAGACGTCAAAAAGTCAAACGAATATTTAAAAAAGCCGCGAAGAGGTTGATGAAATTTAAGAAACATGCAATAAAACAACTCATGAGGTTTGAAATCATGATGCGCCGCCGGGAAGCCGGACGGTGAGCGGAAACATCAACTTCCGCAATAGAAGAAAAACGGACCCCTGATTTCTTTTATACATTTGGAGGAGCGCCTGCCGATGACCGGAAAGCCTGCCAGGAAAGACCTGGAACAAAGAATCCAATTCCTTGAAAAAGAATTAATGACATGCAAGCAGGCGGAAAAGGCGCTCCTCGATGTGACCGGGCGAACGGAGGCCTGGGAAGCGCTACAGGCCAGTGAGAAAAAGTACCGGCACATCACCGAAAATATGAGCGATATGGTGAGCGAGGTCGATGCGCGGGGTAATATCCAGTATGTCAGTCCTTCCCATCAGAAATTCCTGGGATATACAACAGAAGAACTCCTCAACAGATCCGTTTTCGATTTTGCCCACCCGGATGACCTGGACCGGGTAAAAACCGATTTTCTGGAAGTGGCGCAAACCGGAAAAGCGTGCGTACTGGAACACCGCATTCACTGCGCCGACGGGCGCTATGCCTGGGTCCAGTTCTCAGCCCTTCCTTCTTGCGACCCGGCGGGGAATTTTAACGGGATGATTATCACCAGCCGCGACATCACCGAACGCAAGCAGGCGGAAGAAGCATTGCGCAAGAATGAAGCCCTTTTGTCCGGCATCACTAAAAATTTGCCGGGCGTTGTTTATCAGTTTTACGCAAAAGACAATGGCGAGTACGGCATCAGTTACGTGGGAGAACGCCTGACGGAAATTTTCGGAATTACGGCTTGTCTCGAAGGCCTGTTTCCGGCACTTGTTTCTCGTATCCATCAGGAGGATTACGACCGGTTTCAGTCTTCCATACAAAAAGCGGTGGAGACGGTTACCCCGTGGAATTTTGAAGGACGATATGTCAGGCCGTCGGGTGAGGTGATCTGGTTCCACGGTTTATCCACGCCGACCCCCCTGGAAGACCGCGTGGTTTTTGACGGGTTTTTACTGGATATCACCGAGCGCAAGTTGTCTGAAGAACAGGTTCGCCTGGCGGAAGAGAAGTTTTCAAAAATTTTCATGACCACCCCGGATTGCATCGTTATTTCACGGATGCTGGATGGGAAAGTCATTGATGTAAACCATGGCTTTGAAGTAGCTTCCGGCTGGCGTCGCGAGGAAGTTCTGGGAAGAAGCACGATTGACCTCAATGTCTGGGCCAATGCCGAAGACCGGAATCAGATGGTGAGGGATTTGCTGGAAGGCCGGGATATCCTGAGTCGCGAAACGACCATGAGGCGCAAAGAAGGCGTCATTATCAACGTGCTTTATTCCGCCCGTCCCATCAGCATCGCCGGTGAAACATGTCTTATCTTTGCTCTTCAGGATATCACCGAATTGAGACACGCGGAAGAAGAGCGCCGGAAACTGGAGCTGCAGCTGATGCAGTCGCAAAAGATGGAAGCCATCGGCACGCTGGCCGGAGGAATCGCTCATGATTTCAATAATATGATGGGAATCATTTTAGGGCATGCGGAGATAGCCCTGATGAATGCCGACCCCTCGCAGCGGTTGTATAAAGACCTTCAGGAAATCAGGAAAGCGGCCGGGCGTTCCGCCGATCTTACCCGTCAGTTGCTGGCGTTTGCCCGCAAGCAGACCGTGACACCGAAAGTGCTTGATTTGAATGAGATCGTGGAAGGCATGCTCAAGATGCTGCGGCGGCTCATCGGTGAGGACATTGAACTGGTCTGGCTGCCGGGCAAAAGCTTGTGGAAGATCAAGATGGATCCCAGCCAGATTGACCAGATTCTGGCCAATCTCTGCGTCAACGCCCGCGATGCCGTCACCGGCGTGGGCAGGATCACCATTGAAACGGGAAATACTGTCTTCGACAAAGCTTATATACATCATCATGCGGGTGCCTCCCCCGGCGAATACATCCTGATCGCCGTGAGCGACAGCGGCGTCGGAATGGACAAGCCCATCCTGGATAAACTGTTCGAACCTTTTTTTACCACCAAAGCAGTGGGCAAAGGCACAGGCCTCGGTCTGGCGATCGTCTATGGCATCGTCAAGCAAAACAACGGCTTTATCAATGTTTACAGCGAACCGGGACAGGGAAGCACGTTCAAAATCTACCTGCCCCGGCACGCGGACGGGGACGAACAGGTATGGCGGGACAGCCGGGAAGTCTCTATCGCCCGGGGCAAAGGGACCATTCTCCTTGTGGAAGATGAACCGGTGCTTCTGAATATGACCGCGACCATGCTCGAACATCTTGGTTATACGGTGCTCCCGGCTGGTACGCCGGGAGAGGCGACCCGCATCGCTGAAAGTCACGCGGGCGATATTCATTTGTTCATGACCGACGTGGTCATGCCCGGGATGAACGGCCGTGATCTGGCCGGAAACATCCAGTCCCTTTATCCGGACATCCGGCTGCTTTTCATGTCGGGCTACACAGCCGATATCATTTCTCACCAGGGGCTTCTGAATGAGGGCGTGCATTTCATCCAGAAGCCGTTTTCCTTGAGCAGTCTGGCTGAAAAAGTACGTGAAGCGATGGAATCCCGCGGTTGACGATTTGAGCGGTACTCCGCAAGAGGATGTTCATTAACGTGCGGCAAATGCTCCGTTGCGTTCAGGAACGGCCGTCCTCGCGTTCCCCGGCCATCTTCTGTTCAAAGATGCATCTGGCCTGATTGACGAACGCGCTGACGGAAAAATCATCGGCCCGGTAATCCGGCGCAAGCGATGCGATCAACTCCAGGGCAATGGTGGTTTTCTCCCGCCGTCGGAAGGAAAACGTGCCGGGACGAAACAGTTTATCCGTCTCCCGGATCAGAACAAGTTTCAATCCCGTATTACAGTATCGCGCGATACTGAACACGCCCTTATTAAAAGGTGCAAGCCTGCCGTCGCGGCTGCGCGTGCCTTCGGGAAAAACAAACAGATTGCCTCCCGCCGCCAGATGGCGCTTGATGCTCTCCAGGTTATTAATCATCGCCGGACCGTACATTTCGGAAGGCGAAGACGGCACATAGCCCGCCTTTTTCAGAAACCAGCCGAAAACAGGCACGCTGAAAAACGAATTTTTAACAATCGTTGTCTGCCGCGGGAAAAGGGATACCAGCAAAATGGGGTCCAGATAAGAGATGTGATTGCAGACGATGATCGAGGAGCGAAGCGCGCGCACGTTTTCATCGATCCTGAAGGTCGTTTCCGGCATCAACAGGCCCACCAGCCCGAAGAAATATTTCATGTGGAGATGATTCATTTTCTGCAAAACGGCGGCGCTGCTTTTTAAATGAATATAAGAAGGAACAAACAGAATAATGAGAATAAACAGATAACCGAAGAGGAAATACACCCACAAAAGCAGCGTAAAGCCAAAATCAATGATGTGCCGGAAAAGTCGAAGAAGAGCCATGATGCTTTCAGGTCAACTTTCGAATCAACAGGCTGGTGTTGACGCCGCCGAACGCAAAATTCTGGATGGCGGCCGTTGAAATCTTCTGTTCAACAAGCTTCTGGACGTGCTGAATCATCGCGCAGCGTTCATCAATGTTTTCGAGATGGAGCGTCGGCGCAATAAAACCTTCCTGCATCATGTATAAGGTCAAAACCGTTTCGATGCCTCCGCAGGCCGCCATGGTGTGCCCCATATAGCTTTTGAGCGCCACTACGCGGGGATTCAATCCGAAGACGGCGCCGGTTGCCTGGGCTTCGATGATATCGCCCATCTTGGTGGCCGTAGCATGAGCGCTGATCAAATCCACTTCGTCTGCGTTGATTCTGGCATTTTCCAGAGCCAGTTGAAGGGTTTTGGTAATGCCGTCAAGATTGGGCAGAATCAGGTCGCCGCCGTTGGAATTGCAGGCAAAACCGATCACCTCGGCCAGAATCGTCGCGCCGCGTTTTTTGGCAAATTCATATTCTTCCAGCATGACGGCGCCCGCGCCTTCGGCGACTACCAGTCCGTCGCGTTCGTGGTCGAACGGACGGGGCGTCTGCCCGGGCCGGTCGTTGAAAGCGGTGGAACAGGCCAGCAGATTATCAAAAACCGCGACCGTGATGGTGTCGTATTCATCCGCGCCGCCGCAGAGCATGGCATCCTGCAGGCCGTACTTGACCGCCTCATAGCCGTAGCCGATGGACTGGCTTGCCGTGGTGCAGGCGGTTCCGGACGCGATAATCCGGCCGGTAATGCCGAACATCTTGGAAATATTCACGGCGGTCGTGTGCACCATGGATTTCAGGTAATCCACCGCGCCGATGCTCTGATAAGACGCCTTATCTTTGGCGCCAAAAATAATTTTGTAAATATCCCGTTGAACCGTGGGCGATCCGTGAATCGACCCGAAAGCAATGCCCAGTCTGCCTCCCGTCACAAATTCCTGCGGCAGCTCCGCCTGCGCCAGCACTTCCTTGGCGACCTGACAGGCGTAATAGGCCACCGGTCCCATGGTTTTGCGGTATTGACGTTTAAAATCATATTCAATGGGATAGCTGACCTTACCGTAAACACGGGAATGAATAAAACGGCTGATCAGTTCATCTTCCGGCAGCGTCTGCACGCCGGAGATTCCCTTGACCAGGCTTTCGATAATCTCACTTTTGCCGTGCCCGATGGGCGATATGGCCGAACAGGCGGTAATCACAACTCTACGTTCCGTCATTTATTTCTTCTCCGCGGTCTTGCGTTTTTCGGCCAGCATTTCAACATAGTCAATAATCTGTCTCATGGTGCGAATGTCCATGGCCTGCTTTTTTTCCTGTTGCGTCAATTCCGAATTTAAGAACTTTTCGATCTCCAGAAGCAGTTCAATGGCATCAATGCTGTCGAAACCATAGGCTTCGCGCAGATTAACGTCCATCTCGGGATTTTCAACTTCAAATTCCTTGAGAAAAATGCGGCGGACTTCTTTTTCAATATCCTGACGTGTCATGGAATTTGGACAACTCCTTTAAGTATTGCATATTGCCGGGCAGCATCGCTTTATTATACAATCAATGGCGCAGGCTCAAGATGGGGTTTTCCTGATCTGTAATGCGCGGTGAGAATTAGCATAAATCCATGTTGCCGTCCAGTATTAGAGTTGCCGGGAAAATTCATCGGCAAACCGCTGGTCGCCGATGAGCTGCCTTACAACATTGAACGATCCCAGCATGGCGCCCATCACCCCCGGCGCCAGCGCATTTTGTCCGGCCAGACAAAGTCCGCCAATGGGCAGATGATTGATGGAAGCTATTTTTAACAGCTGGCGGGAAGAGCGCATGACGCCATAGCAGGACCCTTCGGGACAATTCATATAATCGCGCAGGGTCAAAGGCGTGAACACATCCAGGATCTGTAAATTTTTCAGAGGGCCCAGGATCGACTCGGCCTTCTTTAAAAGATCGTATGCGATCGCCAGTTTCTTTTCCTGGTAGGCCGCGCCGCGCTTTCCCGACGCTGTATTTTCCCAAGGGGCCCAATCGCCGTAAAGGGAACGGGTGATGATGGACAGCAGATTGGTTGACGGATCACCGCCCCGCCGTATCTGATAAAAAACGCCGTCTTCGATGGAACCGTGCTCATCGCAGTGCAGCCGGTAAATATTGAAGTCGATTTCACCATGCGCTTCGGCGTCAACACTTGCCTGCACGGCAATTACGCCGTCCGTTTCCTCAAGCGCTAAAATTCGCTCACGCAAAGATGCGCGCAGAGCGTTCTCGGGAAGCAGGCCCAGCAGGACTTTCGGGTGGATCGCCGCCGCCACCGCGTCCGCGGGCAGGTCTTCGCCCGTTTCCAGGCTGACCCCGGCCACGCGGCCCGGGGTGAGATTGATTTTCCGCACGGCGGAATTCAGGAGCAACCTGCCGCCCAGCCCGGTAAAACGGGCGGCAAAAACATCCGCCATCCGGCTGCCCCCGTCTTTTAACCGCCAGGACGAGAATAAATACCCGGCGACGACCATATGATGAAAGATCACCGGACAATCGGAAAGCGGGACGCCGATGAGCTGGCAGGGCGCCGCCAGCACGGCGCGCAATCGGGGCGAGGCGTGGAGTTCATCAAGCAAATCGCCCATCGGACGGAAATAATCCATATCCTGAAAGGGGTCTCCCTGATTGAGGAAAAAAGATGAATCCATCATTCTTCCGGCAATCTCGCGCAGGTTTTTCATCAGAACATCCAGCGCGGCGATTTCCTCCGGAAAGGTTTTCTTCAGATTTGCCTCATACGCGTCCATGCCCACCGGCAGGTCGAAAACAAAATCATCAAAAATGTACCGGTCAATCACGCCGCCGGCCCCCATGGGATAAAACAGATCCTCCACGGGAATGCCCAGGACATGAAACATTTTCCCCAGGGGTTCGGCTGGCCCCAGCGCGCCGACATAATGCACGCCCACGGGACAATCGACGCCCCGGCGAACATAAGAACGCATCAGACCGCCCGGCTCACGATTTTTTTCCACAAGGGTGACATGGTAGCCCAGGAGCTTCAGCAGAATTCCCGCGGAGAGACCGCCGACGCCCGCGCCGATGATAACGATATTTTTCCCTTCCATCGGCTTTCTCATGGATGAGCTCCCTGGATTTTTCCCGTAATTTGCGGCTCGTCTTTTACCGCTTCGGATTCGATCAGCGTCATCACGAGCGTGTAATCGACCATTTCCGACGCCTGAAGTTCAATGGTGGAATAGGGATCGGCTGCTTTTCCATCCAGCATGACGCTTCGTTTCAGGCCGCCGTCTTCAGAGTAGTGCCGGATGTGGATTTGTTCGTCACGGCTTTTCGATACATCAAGCCAGCCGCCCTTTTCCTGATGCCAGCGGCAGACCCGGTCGCCTTCGGCCAAAACGCCTTTCCGGGCAGGCGCGCTCCGGGGCGCAAAAAAAATCAATTCAATATCGTTCATCATGTTGCGGGCAAAGTCCGCCGCATCAAAGGGCGGCAGCGCCCGGTTGACTTTCAGGCCGGAAGAATCTGAAACAGCTTCAAAAAATGACATGCCTTCCGCGCTCATCAGGGCGCAGGAAAGCGTCCTTAAGGCGGGATCCGCAAGCGTCACGCCGATGATGACGGTTTGCGCCCGGCCGGCTGCGCGCACTTCAATCGCGTGGATGAGACGGGTTTTTTCCGTGAGAAACGGGGAAGGGCATACGATGTTTTTTTCGTCAGGACCCGCCTGCGGCCGGATCGCGGGCAATGCCGCGCAGGAAACCAGCAACAAGGAGGCTATCAAAAAAAAGAAACGCTTCATGGAACATCCTGAAACACGGAAGGATGAATGGCTTTATTGATGACAACATGCTGAAAGTCAATCCGGGTCTCCGCCGTGGCGCTTTCGATGATGCGCACGGATTTGACGGATGCATCTTTTCGGGAAACCGTAATCTCGATTTTTTCAATCATGCCGGCCATGCTCTTGCCTGTCGGCGTCAGCGTAATCTGTGTGTTTGCCCCTTCCCTGAGAGTTGCGGCAAAGGAGGGATTGGAATCAAACCGGCCGCTCATCCAGCCGGCGACTTCATTCAGCACAATCTTCATCGCCTGCGCGCCACCGGTTTTGTCTTCAACCATTTTTCCCCCGGACGCCATATATCGCCGGGTATTGCCTTTGCTTGAAATGACGACGCTCTTGACGGGTTTACTGTATTCCCAGCGGATGGAATCGGGCGCGGCATAATAAAATTTTCCTTCCGAGACCAGCGGCCTGGAGAGAATCTTCATGATCTTCTTTTGTACAAAGTCGGCGGAAATGGTTGAAATGCGCGACGACTCTTTACGGATTCGTTCAAAGTCATCCGCCCGGACACTGATCGGCAACGCCACCAGTGCAATGAACAGAAGCAGGCCTGTTTTTTTGATTGCAGCCGTTTTGCCCATATTCAGAACATCCCGCCGTTAATGCTGATCACCTGCCCCGTGATATAGGAAGCGTCCTCGGAGCATAAAAAGCGGATCACCCGGGCGACTTCTTCGGGTTTCCCCACCCGCGCCATCGGGATCATGGCTTTAATGGTATTGGCATCCAGCGGCATCGTGCTGAGCATGTCGGTTTCAATGGGACCCGGCGCAACCACATTGATCCGAATGCCGAAACGTCCCACTTCTTTGGAGATGGAGCGGGTGGCGGCGTTGATTCCGGCCTTGGCCGCCGCGTAATTGGCCTGGCCGCGGTTGGGAATCATGGAGGAAATGGAAGAGACGGATACAATCGCGCCGCGTTTTTTTCGAACCATTTCGCGCAGGACGGGCTTGGTCACGTTATAAAACCCGTTCAGAATCGTATCAATGACCTTGTGCCACTCCTCTTCTCCCATCATCAGAAAAAGACCGTCGGCCGTGACGCCGGCGTTATTGACGAGGACGTCAATTCTTTTATGCTCCTCAACAATCTTCCCCAGGGCTTCTTTGACTTCTTCCGCATTGGCCACGTCGAATTTCCGTATTTCACCCGCCGAACCTGCCGCTTGAACCTGCGCGAGCGTTTCACCCGCCGCCGCCTCGCTGGCGTTGTAATTGACGACAACATAGTACCCGGATTTGGCCAGCTCTATGGCCGTGGCCCGTCCGATTCCCCGGCTGGCGCCCGTCACAATGGCTATTCTTTTTTCATCCATGATCCCGCTTAGCTCCTCAATTTATTTTATACATCTTCATTCAAACGCATCACCTGCAGCACCGCCGTGAGCAGAATCTCGTCGCCCGCTTTCACCACACCCTCGGTCACACCATATTTTTCAAACGAATACAGTCTGTTCACCGATACCGTGATGCGGGTGGAAAGCGGAATGGAGTCCCTGGTAAATTCAGCGGATTTAATGCCGACCAGCCAGCCTTTTACACCGTCTTTGCCGCTTTTCTTCCGTTTATAACCTTCCACAATGGCGGCGGTCTGGGCAATGGCTTCAATCAGGACAATCGATTGGACCGCCCGTCCATCGCACAGAGGCCAACGTTCATTGACCACGGCGGCGGCGATGCCATTATCACCCTTTATCTCGATCACCTCCGTCATGATTTTAATCGGGTCACGATGCGGAATCAAAGATTCGATGTCGATCATTAGTCTTTTCCTTTTCTTTACGAATTAATGAGAAACGACACAGAAGTCAATGAAAAAGTCGTCTTGCAAAAAGAAACCACCCCCTGCATCCCCGCCTAACCTGAAGGTCACGAGAGCGGGGGACAAGTTTCCTCTCGCCCATAACCCCTCGCCTCTCGCCCCTGTGAGCTACGAGCTACGAACTACCCCCCTGCGGCTTCTTTGAAAACCCGCATTGATTTTTCATTTTATTTCTTATAGGTAAACAAAAAAATATTTCATGAATAGAAATCACGATGACCCTGAAAGAAAAAGACCTCTTTAGCACCGCCTATAAGAAAATCCTGACACCGTCAAAAACGCTTTGCCCGAAAGAGTTTACTTATTCGGGAGACACCTACGGCGAAGTTTTTGAACTGGCCGCCGGTTTCAAAAAAACACTGGCCGGGAGCGGCGCAGGGAAATCCGTCTGCCTGTACACGGAAAATAAAGCCGTGGTCGCCGCTTCGGTGATCGCCTCGCTTTACGGCGCCTGCAACCTGATTTTACCTTACGCTTTTTCTTCGCATGCCCTGATGGAAATGTGTGAGGCGACGGGGTTTGAGGCCGCCATCGCCGATCGTCCCGAAGAAATGCCCGGCGTGGAAACCATCACCCCTGTTGCCGGAGATATTGCCGATTTGCATCCGGAAGACCTGCGCGATCCGGATCAGCCTTTCTTGATGCTTTTTACGGGAGGCTCAACGGGAAAACCCAGAGTCTGGTCCAAATCGCCGCGCAACCTGCTTGCCGAAGCTTTTTACCTGCGCGATAAATTTAATATGACCTCCCGTGACCTGTTTATCTCCACCGTTCCGCCGTATCACATTTACGGTCTTTTGTTTTCCATTCTGGCGCCTTTTGTATCCCGCGCCCGTGTGCTGCCGGAAATTTACACCTTTCCGCGGGAAATTATCTCCACGATCAACCGGCACAAGGCCACCGTGCTGGTGAGCGTTCCCATTCACTACCGGTCTTTAAACGTCGATAATCTGTCCGCGCCGTCGCTGAAAATGGCTTTTTCATCTTCCGGCTTTTTAAACCGCCCCGACGCGGCGCATTTCCTGGAAAAAACGGGCCTGGGCGTCCATGAAATCTACGGCTCCACCGAAACGGGCGGCATCGCTTCACGCAGCATCGCTGAAAACAGAGAAAGCTGGCAGCCCGCCGACGTGGTCTCCTGGCGGCTTTCCGGCAAACGATTGGCCGTGCGTTCCGATTTTGTGTCCCGCGAAATGGAAAGAGACGCGGATGGTTTTTGCATCACCGGCGATGAAGTCCAGCCGGATAAAATGAACCGGTTTATCCTGCTGGGGCGCGCCGACGGCATTGTCAAAGTGGCCGGCAAACGGGTGGATCTTCCGGATGTCCAGAATAAAATCCTGACGCTGCCCGCCGTGCGCGACGCGGTCGTCATTGCGCTCCCCGATGAAAAAGGACGCGACAGCATCATTGCCGCCCTGGTCGCCTGCGACCTGACCTTCGCGCAGCTTCGGAAAATGATGATGGAAAAGCTGGAGCCCTATGCCGTGCCCCGCCGGATTAAAATTGTTTCTTCCATCAAGCGGGCTGCCACCGGTAAAATCGACCGCCGCCGCGTCGAGCAGATGTTTCTGGATAAAAAGAACGTCAATGATTGATTTTCAGGAATTTTTTTGAACCAGGGGAAAAAAGAGGGTCATGCCGATGAAGGAGAATTTTATGGAAGAACGAGCATTCGGCTTCAGGATGTCTGAAGAGCAAGGCAGCATGAAGGATACGATAGCGAAGCTGGTGAAGAGCATGGTCGCGGGCAATCCCGCCCGTGAGATGGATGAGAAGAGAGTGATTCCCCGGGAAATGATTGATAAGGTCTGGGAACTGGGCGCTGTGGTATCCATGGTTCCGGAAGAATACGGCGGATACGGCATGGATTATTCGCCGATCCTGAACACGATTGTTCTGGAAGAGCTTGCCGCAGGCGATATGGCGCTGGCCGTCGTGGCGGCTCTCCCTGCAACGTTTATATACACGATTCTGGAAATGGGCACGGAAGAACAGAAAAAGAAATACCTGCCGCCCTGCTGCGGTCCGGCCTTTAAAGCCTGCAGCGTGGCGGTAAGCGAGCCCCGCTTCCAGTTTGACGCGATCTCTCTGGAAACAAAAGCCGTAAAAAACGGCGGTAAATACATGCTCAGCGGCAGGAAATGTTTTGTGCCCCTGGCAAAAGATGCCGGCCATTTGCTGGTAGCGGCCAATGCCGATGGGAAAATGGAGCTTTTTATTGTTGCCGGCGATAATCCCGGTCTGAAAATCGGCGATCGGGAAAAAAACCTGGGTCTGTATGCACTGGAGAGCTATCCGGTCACGCTGGAAAGCTGCGAGGTATCCGCCGCTGACCGCATCGGGGGAGAAAAAGGATGCGATTATGCAAGATTTCTGCAGAAGACCCGCATCGCCATGTCCGCTCTGGGCACGGGTGTGTCACGGGCGTCTTTTGAGTATGCGCGGGATTATGCGAAAGAACGCGTTCAGTTCGGCGAACCGATTGCCCGCCGCCAGTCCATCGCGTTCATGATTGCCGAGATGGCGTATGAAGTGGACGCCATGCGGCTGATGACGTGGAAGGCGGCCTCCGCACTGGAAGCGGGAAGAGATGCCAAACGGGAATCGTATCTGGCAAAAATGTACGCCGGAGAAATGACCATGAAGATCACCGATTATGGCGTGCAGATTCTGGGCGGACACGGCTACATCAGGGAAAATCCCGTGGAGCGTTATTATCGCAACGGCAGAGGCATAGCGATTCTTGAAGGCATGGCCACGGTATAGGAGGAAGAAAGAATGATTAATCTTGAAATGACGCAAAAAATGATCGATGCGAAAAACGGCGTGAATAGCATGGCCACCGCCATGCTCCGGCCCATATCCAGATATTACGATGAAAACGAGCACCAGTATCCGAAGGAACTGGATGTGTTCCGTTCCATCAAGCTCATGAACCGCCCCAAAAAGAAAAAAGAGGGAGATGAGACAAAACCGGCCCAACCGGATCCCCAAAAACTGGGAACAAACCTTTCCACGGTCATTTCCATTGAGGAAATGTGCTGGGGCGACCTCGGTTTATTGTTGTCATTGCCGAATGCGGGGCTGGGAAACGCGGCCATCGCGGCGGTTGCCACTGATGAGCAGATGGAGCGGTTTGGCGGTAAATGGGCTTCCATGGCCATCACCGAACCCGGCTCTGGTTCCGATTCCGGTTCCATCACCGCCAGAGCTGCTTTGGATGGCGACGAGTGGGTTCTCAACGGAGAGAAGATATTTGTCACCTGCGCGGAACGCGCCGACGTCGCGGTTATCTGGGCCACGGTGGACAGAAGCGCCGGCAAGGCCGGAATCAAATCTTTTGTGGTGGAAAAAGGCACGCCCGGATTCAAGCTGGAAAAACTGGAACACAAGCTCGGCGTGCGCGCGTCAGATACGGGAACATATGTTCTGGATGACTGCCGCATACCCAAAGACAATCTTCTGGGAAGCGCCGAGGTTAAGCAGTCCACCGAAGGTTTCAAGGGCGCGATGAAGACCTTTGACAATACCAGGCCCCTGGTTGCCGCAATGGCGCTGGGCGTCACCCGGGCGGCTCTTGATTTCACGCGCGAGAAAATGGAGGAAAACGGCATCCGGTTGGACTATGACAAAAATCCCAACAATCTGAGCGCGCTGGAAAAAGAATTTTACATGATGGAAGCGAATCTGGAGGCGATGCGGCTTTTAACCTGGCGGGCGGCCTGGATGATGGACAACGGAGAGTTCAATAACCTGGAGGCGTCCATGGCCAAGGCAAAAGCCGGACGATACGGAACGCTCATTGTTCAGAAGTGCTGCGAATTACTGGGGCCGCTCGGTTTTACATGCGATAATCTTGCCGAGAAGTGGATGCGCGACATTAAAATTACGGATATTTTTGAAGGAACGGGCCAGATCCAGCATCTGATTGTGGCCAGAAATGTTCTGGGATATTCGAGCAGAGAACTCAAATAGGGCAGGTTTTGCCCGAGATAAACAGACATGGTCGATGGCCTCTCTGTCGCATTTGACGAAACGGCCATGGTCGTTGCGGGATTCCATCTTTCCCTTGTGAATAGCCATATGCAGTTGTGAAAAATAGCGGGAGCTTCATGTAAGTTTCTCTGTGGGAAAAAGTAAAAGGAAGAAGCAAATCCATTATCCGAGATTCTTTGTTATTTTCTTCAAGGGCATGCTTTGTTTCAGAATTCCAATATTCGCTTGATAAGTTTCCCCCTGTCGGACGATCAATTCCAGTTTTTCCAATTCCAGTAAATCTCTTTTCAGCGTCATGGGAGAAAATTTCGCATATTCCCTGGCAAATATTGCGTTGTTGTTTAACAAATGGTCTATTGTCAGAAAAGACTCCGTCGGAAAATTAAGCGCAACATTCCTTCTTCTTTTCACGATAGCCTTTGTTTTTCCGGCGGCTTTTTTGCTGTCCAGAATTTCATAGATATAATTACGCCACGCTATTTTTAAGACATTAGCTTGTACGACAGCCAAAACTTCATTCAAGCCGTCGCGAAAACCCAGTACAGCATAAGCGATAAAGCAAGACAGATTTTTCTCCCTGCCGGCCTGTTCAAGTTGCCGGTAATATTCTTCACGCGTGTTATTGTAATGATTCGAAAGAATGTGCGACGCGATATCCGGCAAACCGGCCCTTAAAAGCAGATAAAATTCGATCAGCCTTGCCGTGCGGCCGTTACCGTCATCGAAGGGATGAATCCACGCAATGTAAACATGAGAAACGATGGCCTGCAGAACCTGCTCGATAAAATTCTGCTTGCCGTCTTCATAATGAAATATTGCTTTCAGCCAGTCGCACAACTGTAAAACCAGAGTAACGACATCTTTACCCAATGGCGGTTTATAAGAACCGACAACCACATCATGGCCGGCCGTGCGAAACTGACCCGGTACGGCTCTTAAGTGATCACCCAAATCTTTCCCAATGGAATAATGAAATGATTTTATAAGTTCCGGCGTGATCAAATGCTCTTTGCCGTCAAAAACGACTTCGCTGCGAATCTGGTTTAGAGCACTGATGACATTCTGCACCTCGGTCTGAAGATATTCCTTGCTGGGCGGCAGTTTACCGCCCTCATCAATTTTGATGATTTCCTCATCCGATAAAGTGTTGCCTTCAATGGCAGTTGTGGCTTGTGCTCCCTTGCGCATGGAAACCAGCAATAACTTCCTTCGATTTTCCGGCTCCAGGGGTGCTTCAGAAATGATTCTGATGATTGATTCACATTGCCCAAGCATGAACAAGGTATCTTCGGCAACCTGCCAATTTCTTTCAAAAGAAATATGTGGATGTAATGGTAAAATATTTGTCATATTATGATGACCCTAGATAGTTAATATTAATAACGAATACAAATACTATATGGTATTTGTATTATAAAATGAATGATTATTTGTCAAGCAATAAGAATAAAATGTAAACTGATTCGGAAGCCGGTGTTATATCCCGCCTGTTTGGCTTGCCGTAAGAGCCTTTTGCCGGATTGCCTCGAAGTCTTTGCCCCTGGGCATAATAAAGAAGCATTTGCCATTGCTTCGTTTTTCCCAAAGCTCGCCGATTTGCCTTTTTTCAATATTTTCCGGTAAATCCCAATCACGGCTGTTTTTATATTCCACGGCCAGCACAGCGCCATTTTCCATCCGGCAGAGAAAATCAGGATAAAAGCGGTCGCTTGCCGTTTGCAAAGAAAAGGATGACTTCTTACATTCGACGTTACGCACCCAGCATTTCACTCCTTCAAGTTTGGTTGCCAAAAAGAGTGCGCATTCAAATTCTTCACCTTCTCCCTTCAGGTTGCCAATTTGTGGGAAAAAGTGCTTGGGTAATTCCGTAAATCCGCAATAGGTTGAATCATAAGCATACCGGCCCTGCTCGAAAATAATCTGGAATTTGTCGGTAACGGCAAAATCTTCAGGATTAAGCAGTAGCGTCTGATGTACCTTTTTCATGGCCAGATGTTTTACATCGCTTATCTTTTCTTCCAGCGCATTGCGCAAACGGAATTGTTCGTAGTTCAACTCCTCTAACGTAAAACCATTAGCCAGCAGCCATTCAATGGCTTTGTTTAAGTATGCGTCTTTTTCATCCGGTAAAATGCTGTCATCATGAATATTTTTCCCCAGCCATTCAACCAGATCAACACGCGAACGAGTCGATTGATAGTCCAATAGAATTTGATCACTAATCGTCTTATCGAAATATCTAAACTTTACCTTTTCTTGTTCCTTATCCACATACATCAAGCCGCCTTCAACTGTTTTATAGCTTTTTGTAAACGTGGACAGTTCAGATGGATAATCCAACAGATTCCATTCGCCCTGTAACAAGTGCGTGGCCTCAAATTGTTCCCAAATTTCCGCCTGCCGGTATTGAAGTACCGGAACACTGAACAATTCTCCCTGTTCTGAAGGCGACGGCCTCAGCGTTTTGCGAGGTTGCCGCATTCTGGTGACAGCTTCGTGCAGGGCATTCTTTCCTTCCTGTGTTTTAAATGCGCCTTCCAAAACCTTCACTTGATTTTCAGTAAATGAACCTTTCAAGGTTATCGCGCCGTTTTCCGGCGTAATCTCGATTTTCTTCAAGAGATTATCCGGGATTTCTGACGTTTCCGGCAGTTCCGGTGTGCTATAAGTCAGATTCATTTGATAACTGAGCAGATCATCTTCTTGGGATGAATCTGCAATATTGATTAAATCTTTGGTTTCCTGACGTTCAAAACCATTGCGCACCAGCCCGTCTTTCAGGCTTTCGACTGTTGCGGCGAAGTTGCGCGATGTCAAATAGGCATAAGCCATATTGAGTTCGGCGTGGTTTTTCTTTTGTGCGTAAGGCTGGCGCAAAATACGGCCCAATATCTGTTCTGCCGCGGTTGCTGAGCTGGTGTTTCGCAGTGAGCAAAGGACATAGGCAAAGGGGCAGTCCCATCCTTCACGCAGCTTATCCACGGTAATGATAAAACGAAGCGGACAGTCTTGGGCCAGAATATTGATGCCATCAATTTCATCAACCGCGCCCGTGGCGATGGCAACTTCCTGTTCAGGAACGCTAAAATCTTCCACTAAAGCTTTTTTAACTTTTTCCGGTGTCAGTGTTTCGTGATCCGCGTCTTTGCGTTCCGCTTGCAATAGCATAATCGGACGCAGGTAGTTTGCTCCTCCGGCGCTTTCAGCCTTGGCCGCCATCTGCAATTGATTAAGGCAGGCAATCGCATCGCGCAGAGCGTCACGCCAGTTGGGACGCTGCACCAGTGTGAGCGGCATTTTAATCATGTCTTCCGAATGCAATACCGATGCGGAAACACTAAAAAGCACATTGCTTGGCTGATAGGTGCGGTCGGGCGTGGCAGTGAGTTCCAGAATAGCACAAGGCTCAAAACGTCCCAGCGTTTCAAAAGCCAGCGGCGTTCCCTGATTATGGGCTTCATCTACAATGACAAAAGGATGACGCATTCGCAACACATCAACAAGCGATCCATCTCCGAGAATGTCAGGATCGGTGACACTTTCAAAATGTTCCATCAGGCTGCCGTTTTGTTTGTAAACATTCAGGCGGCCCGTATCTTCCTGCTTGAAGGCTTGCATCGTGGCCACAAGAATGACGTTCGAGCCATTCAATACATGAGGTTTTAGCCGTAATGCTTCGTCTATATCCAGCACGGTCAATTCCCCGAGTGCTGAAGATACGAACCTGCAAAGGATAGACGTTTTATCGCGCAGCGCTTTTAAAGTCTGTTCGCGAATCGGTTCCGACGGCACCAGCCAAAGCGTCAAACTGAAAGGAACTTCCAGCAGACTGCGGTTTACTCTTTCGATAGCCATGCCGGCGACAAGTGTTTTGCCGCCGCCGGTGGGAATGCGCACACAAACATAGGGAACCGTTCCAAGATTTTTCAAAGGTTTGTAAGGCAGGGCGATGTCACGCCATTCTTCTGTTGTTTTGGCGTAGCTTTCGCGGGGAAGGCCGCTTTCCCGGCAGCGTCTAAGAAATTTTTCAAACCAATCTAAGGCGTCGGACTGATAAGTTTTGAGAATCATACAACCCCCACTTTCAGCTTGTATGGCAATTGCTTGAAGACGATTCCTTCACGCCGCAGACGTTCCGCATCAATACGGCAGGCTGTGCCATAGATAACCTTATTGCCTTCGTGGCCGGGGAGCGCCGCCAGAATATTTGTTGTTAAAACATTTCCGCCTTTTTGCGTCTTATCTTTCAAAATGCCGTTGTAAAGAAGATAAACCGCCGTGCCGTTGTGAATGCCCAGAAGCGGACTGGATACTTCTTTTGTGGCGGGAAGTGGTTCGCCTGTTTCGGTAAAATAAACGTGACGTGCCAGATCGGCAAAACGCACAGTTGAACGGATATTGCCCCGTTCATCGAAAAGCGGTTCGCCCAATTCGCAGAAGCGGAAGCCTCCGCCAAGAGCAGGAACATTTTTATAACCCTGAGAAACACGAGCCAAACGCTGCGCCGTGATATTGCGACATATATTATCATCCATCTCCACTAAAATAAAACGGCGGTTGCCGCCGTCAGTGGCGTTTTGAGCCAGGACAGCGTGGCCTGTCGTCCCTGAACCGGCAAAAGAATCTAGGACTAGGGAATCTTTATCGGTTGCAATCTGTAGTATGCGTTGAAGAAGACGTGTAGGTTTAGGTGTGTCAAAGGTGTTTGCGCCAAGAATTGAATCTATTTCCTTCTTTGCCTCATCAGTGTGGCCAGCATCTTCATGAGACCACCAATTGTGTGGGGTCATGCCTTGCCGCACTTCAGACAAGAATAGCTTTAATGCAGGCACTGTATTTGATCCTTTAACACCCCACCAAAGGCGATTTTCGGCAATATGCTTCTTATGTACATCCGGCTCATATTTCCAAGCCTTTTTGGTATTGGTTATGACTTGATTTGTGTGGGGATTCACAATGTCATAACACAGATTTGGTCGTTTTTCGGGTGATGCTTGATTTAAATAATCAACTGCTTTCCAAGGGCCACGAGGATCTTTATCGGGATTATTATAGCGCTCAACCGATTCTTGTGTTCGTGGAAACAGATTATTTTGAAAATGGTTAGTTTTAGAATACACAAGAATATAATCAATGATAGTAGCAATCCCTTTATAATTATTGCTTACACTGTACTTGCGTTGCCAAGTTATGCATGTTTTGAAATTGCATGTCCCAAAAATCTCATCCATGATCATGCGCAGATAATGGACTTCGTTGTCATCTATGCTGATAAAAATCGCACCCTCATCGTTTAGAAACTCGCGCAACAAAGCTAAACGCGGATACATCATACAGAGCCACTTATCGTGGCGGGAAAGGTCTTCCGCTTCCTTTCCCACGGCGCGGCCCAGCCATTCTTTCATTTCGGGGCTGTTCACATTGTCGTTATAGACCCAGTTTTCATTGCCCGTGTTGTAAGGAGGATCAATATAGATGCACTTGACCTGACCAGCGTAATAGGGCAGCAGAGCTTTGAGCGCTATCAGGTTATCGCCCTGCACCAGCAGGTTGCCGCTTCCGGGATCGCCCACGGAAAGCTCATCATTATTTTTCAGTAAGTGAAAGGGAACGGCGCGATGATGATTGACAACTGCCTTTTTGCCGATCCAGTCGAGTTTGGGCATTAATCGTTCGTCTCCTGTTCTCCATCGATATGAAACGGGAATTATTGATAAATTCAATTTGCGTGGCGAGTATAGGCACCCGGCATGGATGTGTCAATAAAAATATCATTCCGGGGTTCGGCATGGCAATCATTTTGCCGGATTTCCCCGCATGTTCATTTGCGGCGAACCTTGGGAATAATGATCGGGGTCTTTGCTCTGTATTCATTGTATGCTTTGCCGAAGCGCTTCATCAGTTCCGGTTCTTCAATGGTTTTGAATTCCAGAATGCTCATCAACACAAACAGCGGCGTCATGATGAACGTGAGCGTGATCGATCCGAAGAAGATGCCGATCCCGGCCATGACCATGAAAAGGCCCGTCATCATCGGATTTCTCGAATAAGCGTAAGGGCCGTCGGTCACCAGTTTTGGCGGCGGATTGACGGGCACGGGCGTACCTTTTGTTTTCAGGAATATCCCTGCCGACCATAGCCACAGGATCAAACCGATCATCAGAAAGGGCAAAGAAACCGCCGCACTCAAGGGTTGGGAAATAAATTCCGGCAACCCGAAAAACCGATCCAGCAGAAAAGAAGAAACTATCAGCAGCAGGACGATGCAGAAAAAAGTCAAACCGACCAGCGGCGTGAGAATCATCCGGAGTCTTTTTGTGCCCGTTGCAACCCCGTAAATAAAGTTGATGATCCGTTCCTGAAATGCATTCATATGGAACCCTTTGCTTTTATGCCCGGCGGCGTGATCACGTTACGGCTGCCTTTTCAACGATGATGTCGAGTTGTTGTATCGCGTCATCCATTGTTCCGGTATTCAAAACGTAAGCGTCGGCCAGGGCAATCGGAATGGCCGTTCCATAGGCAATTTCACGCTGATCGCGCCCGTCGAAGGCCTGGGGGGAATCATCGGCTCTACCTCTTGCGCGAATACGGTCGAAGCGCAATTTTTTCGGCGCCAGAAAAGCAATCACGATGCATTCGGCTTTTTCGCGAATGAGTTCGATCTCCGGCCAGGAACGCATGCCTTCCAGAAAACCGGCATCGGCGCCGGATTGGAGAACCGCTTCCAGGGCAAGCCGGGTGACGCCCATGCCGTCTTTGCCGCGCAATTCATCCGAGATTTGAGCGGTCCTGGCCGGGTCCGCCTCCACACCGCGCATTTTCACCTCCGCACGCACGATGTCGCCGGTGGCATAATACACCAAACCTCTTGATTCCGCGTAAGTCCGGGCAATGTTCTTCCCCGCGGCGGGCATGCCCACAATGACAAATATTTTCATGCAAATCCCTCAAGATTTTTCCGTGTTTTATAGTTCAGGTTATGGCGGCCGTCCAGCGGTTTTTTGGTTTGCAATACAGATCCGGCCTTGAAATATCCGTTTCACAAAAATGAATGGATCGCTCAGGATTGATAAAGTTCAGGGGACACGTTGCGCTCCCTGCGGGCTTCCGCGGCATGTCCCCGTCAAATGCAAGGGAATCACAGGGGAAAACGGATGACGGACCGGTGAATAAGACCTTGACTTTTTATTTTGAATTCAATAGAAAACCTCGCATACGGAACGGCAATATTGATCATGATTTCATTATATCGATTCATACAATTTAATGAATAAAGGGAGCAACCATGCATTTTGACAAACTTGTTTCTGATTTATCCTGGAAAATCGCTGATCAGAGTGACAATCAAAAAATTTTAGACCTGTACAATTCCCTTTCCATGGAGGGCGGCGTCTTCAGCATCAGGTTTGTCAAGGATCCTGATTATTTCAAATTCTGCAATTATGAAGGGCCGAATCACCATGTCGCTATCGCCGTAAACAGCGATAACGTTGCCGAAGGCCTGATGACTTTCAACGTGCGCCCAAGTTATCTCAACGGAAAGAAGGCGTATGTGTGTCATATTTCAGACTTAAGAGTCAGCCGGAAAAAGGACAGGAAGGCGGCCTGGAGCTGGGTGGATTTGGGAAATGCGTTCATCTCAGGATCCCGGGAAGTTGATGAGATGAAGGGATGTAATCATGTTCTCGGTTCCTATGTCGGGGATAATAAATATGCGATCAAGGCGCTCAGGGATACATCGCCGTGGGGCATCAGCGTCATCGCCAATTATGATATGGTCAGCATTATCGGCCAAACGACCGTCCGGTACGACGGGGAAGCGTCGTCTTTGAAATCGGGGGTCAGGGTCGCTGTCTTCAACGCAACTCCCCGGGACATTCCTGAATTAAAAAAATACCTTGATCGTCAAAACAGAGAAAGGGTGTTCGGCTATATTTATGAAGGAGAAGACGACGAACTGGAAAGACGGTTCCGGGTCTGGGATGGTTTTTCCATATCATCGTTTTACATCGCCAGAGATCCGTCGGGAGAGATTCTCGGATGCTGCGCGACGTGGAACCCGTCAAAGGGGCGCAGGATCATCGTTGACAAGTTCCCGGAGGATCTGCAACAGGCGGCCAGAGCGCTGAACTTATTCGGTGAAAATATGCCCCGGGAAGGTTCGGAACTGGAGATACTTTATATTACTAATCTTGAACTGAATCACAAACTGACGACGGAGCAGAAACGTCATGTATTCGGGGAACTGATTGACGCGATCTATAAAAGCGGCATCGTCAATCAATATCATGCGCTCAGCTTTTGCGATTACCATAAAGAAACGCTCTCGCCGGGGATTGAAGCGTATTATGTGTTTCAAAAAAATTCAACCGTACTCTATCAACTGCACGCGAAGGAGCGTACGGTTGATATCGTAAAAGAAGAAGAATTAAGCCATCCGCCCGGCCATGAGATGGTTTTGACATAGGGCAAACGTCAGGACAAAACAGCGCAACTCAAGATTTCCTTTTGGTTATGTAAATCGTTGACAAGCCTCCGGCAAAAGGTTTACATACATCCCCAAATTGAACGATGAATCTTTTCCGTCAGGCGATAAAGAAACAATCATGACGATACCATCGAAAAAAGACTGCCAGGCCGCTTACAGGATTTCTTCCCGATGGGAAGATGCGAATCTTTTCATCGATCTGGCGGGCGAATTTGACCTGAAGAACCTGACGGCTTTCCGAAGCGACATCCGGCGGGAATTTTCCAGGCAAAAATTACAATCCGTGACCATCGACTTCTCCGGCGTCTGTTATCTGGACAGCGCGGCGGCCCTGGCCCTTGTGCAGATTGAAAAGGAGGCGGTCGCTCAAAATATTTCCTGCCACCTGATTAATTTAAATGATGAGGCGAAAGGCATTTTCAGCGTCATTCATGCGGATGCGTTGACCCGGTTGCCCTTTAAATCGGAAACAACCCGGGACGGTTTTATCCGCCAGATTGGGCAGGCATCGTTGTATATCGCCCGTGATTTTACCAATTTCGTTACGTTTATCGGCGAGTTGCTGGTCGCCTTTCTCTATACGCTCAGACATCCTCAAACCCTCCGCGGAAAGGATGTTCTTTTTTACATTCAGCGGGCGGGCGTTGACGGCCTGCCCATCGTCGCCCTGATCGGCCTCCTGATGGGGTTGATCATCGCCTTCATGTCTTTTTTGCAGCTCAAACAGCTTGGCGCAAATATTTACGTTCCCGCGCTGGTCAGTTTCGGCATGGTCAAAGAACTGGGACCCATCATGACGGCCATCCTGGTTGCGGGCCGTTCCGGCTCCGCTTTTGCCGCGGAAATCGGCACGATGGTGGTCAACGAAGAGGTGGATGCCCTGCACACCATGGGTTTTGATCCGGTTCGCTTTCTGGCCGTCCCGAAAGTGCTGGCCACGGTCATTGTCGTGCCGATCCTGACGATCTATGCCGATTTTTTCGGCGTTTTCGGCGGCATGATCATCGGCGTCACCAGTCTGGATCTGACGGTCAAAACCTACATCACCCAGTCTTTTAAGACCATCCAGGTTTTCGATGTGGTCACCAGTTTGATTAAGGCCGCCGTATTTGCCTGCCTGATTTCCGCCATCGGCTGCCATCGTGGATTTCAGGTGCGCAAGGGCGCTCAGGATGTCGGCAAATTCACCACCTCCGCCGTAGTCGCGTCCATTTTCCTGATCGTGGTGGCCGATTCCATTTTTGCCGTTATGTTATATTACATTCAAAGCTGATAAGGGAGCAACATGGTGGAACCATCGGAGAACAGCCCCATCATCGAAGTAAAAAATCTGACCGCCCGTTTCGGCAATAACCTGGTGTTTGAAAATGTCAGCTTTAAAGTCTATCGGGGGGAAGTCCTGGTGATCGTGGGCGGCAGCGGATGCGGCAAATCGACGTTGCTGAAAATGATGATCGGTCTGAACAAACCCTATGCCGGTCAGATTTTGTATCAGGGAAACGATATTGTTCAGGCGGGGGAAGATGAACTGAACCGGTACCGGCAGAATATCGGCACGCTTTTTCAATCCGGCGCCCTGTTCAGTTCAATGACGATCGGAGAAAATATCGCCCTGCCCCTGCAGGAATATACGGACCTCGATCAGGCCACCATTAACGATATTATCAAAATGAAACTGGGCATGGTCAATCTGGAAGGCTACGAAAACCATAATCCGGCCGAACTGTCCGGCGGCATGAGAAAAAGAGCCGGTATTGCCCGGGCGATGGCGCTTGATCCGAGCGTGCTTTTCCTGGACGAACTCTCCGCCGGCCTTGATCCCATCACCGCGGTCGAGCTCGACGACCTGATTATCAAGACCAATGAAGCCCTGGGGACAACCATGGTGATTGTTTCTCACGAATTGGAATCTATTTACAAAATTGCTCACAGAGTGTTAATGCTGGACAAAGAGGCAAAAGGGATGATTGCCGAGGGAAAGCCTTTAGAATTAAAAGAACATGCGACAGACCCGCGGGTAAAAAGTTTCTTTTTACGCCGGCTGCCTGCGCAACAAAATGAACAGAGGTTTTATGTCAACTAAAAGCTCAAAATTTTTAATCGGTCTGTTTATGATTGTCGGTTCGCTGATTTGCGCGGGTATTATCATCTGGGTCGGCGCTTCCAGAATTTTCATGAAGGGGTCCGTCTATGCAATATATTTTGACGAATCCGTTCAGGGATTGCAGGTGGATTCGGCAATCAAATACCGCGGGGTGGAAATCGGCAAAGTTCAGAGCATCAATGTCGCGCCGGACTACCGCCTGATTGAAGTGATCATGAAAGTTGATCTGGAGGGCGATCTGCAAAAAAATACGATCGCCTCGCTGAAAACAGCCGGCATCACCGGAATCGTTTTTATAGAACTGGACCGGATCAGCGTCGGTGAATTGTCTGATTCGCCCAAACTTACTTTCAAACCGGCCTATCCGGTTATTCCGTCGCGCAAGTCGGAAATCAGCCGCTTTCTGGCGGACACCGGCGCTATTATGGACAGCATCAAAAGCATCGATTTCGGGGGAATTTCCAACAGCCTCAAAAACACCACCCGGGCGATTGAAAAACTGGTGGAAAGCAAAAGAATCAACAATATCATGACTAATCTGGAATCCACCTCCGCCAATCTGGATGAGCTCATGACCAGAATCAACAAAATGGTCGCCCAGGGCAAGGTGGATCAGGCCGTCTCGGAAACGCTGGGCATTTTATCGGATACCCGAAAACTCATCGGGCAGGCAAAAAACGATGTGGACGCCCTGAATCTGCGGGAAAAAGCCGAACGAACGGATGTGCTGATCGACGATATCACAAAAAAGACAAAGGCGATTACCAACGATCTTCAGGACACGTCGGAAAATTTGCGTGTCACGTCGGAAAATTTGCAGAAGCTTTCCGACAGCCTGAACAGAGACCCGTCGGAACTGATTTTCACAAAACAGGCGCCGCCGCGAAAACCCATGGAGTAACGAAAGGAATAAGGTCATGCGATATTTTTTATGGAGTGCTCAAAAAAGATGGTTCCGCTTATGTGGTATCCTGATGATTTTATCCTTCCTGACCGCCGGATGCGCTACAAGCGGCAAGCCGCAATATGACGTGGAAAAATTTCTTCTCCATTATCCGGCGCCATCCTGGGAACAACCCGGCAAACTTGCGGCCTCCGTCAAGTTTAACCGGTTTTCCATTGCCGCCGCCTATAATTCGACCGGCATGATATTCCGTAATGACGATTACAGCGTTGATTCCTTTAATTACTCCCGCTGGGCGGTCAATCCCGCCGATATGATCGCCGACCGGCTTCTTGGAGATATGCGGGGAAGCGGCCTTTTCCAGACGGTTTTTGCCCGCTACGAAACGGATGACGGACGATTTAACATCTCGGGCGGCATTGAAGAATTTTATCTGCGGATGGATAAAAACAATAAGGCGGCGCTCATCAGCATCACGATTTCATTACAGGACACTTCGGAAAAGGAAACCGGCAAAAGGATGATGTATCAGAAGAAATACACCCGGGAAGAACCCCTGCGGGATTCGTCACCCCGGGGATACTGTGAAGCCGCCAGCCGCGCCATGCAGGCCATTTCCCGCGATATTACCGGTGATGTTTACGCCGCGGTTAAAACAAAAGCTGAGGCAACGCCGGGCGCGCCATGAAGGAAATCTCCGTACAAACCCGTTCACGCTTCGAAATGATGGACATCACGGCGGCGGTACGGAAAGCGGCCCGCGAGGAAGGAATCGAATCGGGCATGGTCCTGGTTTACACACCCCACACGACCGCCGCGGTAACCATCAACGAAAACGCCGACCCGGATGTGCCCCGCGACATGCTGGCGGCTCTGGACCGCATGGTTCCCTTATCCGCGAATTACCGGCACGCGGAAGGAAATTCCGCCGCGCACGTCAAATCATCCCTGGTGGGCGCGTCCGAAACGGTCATCATTGAAAACGGCCGCCTGGTTCTGGGCACCTGGCAATCCATCTTCTTTTGCGAATTCGACGGCCCCCGGACGCGAAAAGTGATGATGAAGTTCTTGTGATGACTTTGACGTAATGCCGCGGGGAACCAGGCCGTAAGATCAGGCAAGATGTTCCCGCGCCTGTTTTTTCTCTTTTTTCTGTTTATACATCAATTCGTCGGCCCGGGACATCAATTCATGGATGGAACAGGGCGCCGAGGGATCATAATCGGCGATGCCAATGCTCATGGCAATTTGAGAGGACGGATCTGAAGCGGCATTTTCTTCATCTGTCCGGCGTTGCAGGCGTTTCACAATAACTTCCGGCAGCTCTATGCTGTCAACAATGAGTGCGGCAAATTCATCTCCCCCGAGGCGGCAGACGATATCGGACTCCCTGAATGTCCGCTTCAGAATGACAGCGGTTCTTTTAATTGCATTGTCGCCTTCTTCATGACCCAAATTGTCGTTGATCAATTTCAGGCCGTCCAGGTCAATGAACAAGAGAAGCAGCTTATTATCGGTTCGGGCGGCTGTTTTCATTTGCTGTTCGGCAAGGGCGATAAAACCTCTTCTGTTGTATAACCCCGTCAGCGTGTCGATAATGGCCATCATGCGGATCTCCTCCTCCGTCCGCTTGCGTTCGGTTGCATCCCGGGCGACAAACAAAAACCCGGAAGGCTCACCGCGATTCAAAAGTCCGGATGACCTGACATCAAAGTAAAGCGGATGATCATCCTGAGCCCTCTCGATCTTCGATTCATAACACAGGGTCTCTGAGAAACCGCTGTTGAATAATGCGAGAATACTCTCATGATGCTCAACGGAATCCGGAGGAAGGAAATCCTGCAGGTCCATTCCGATGATAAACCTGCCTGCGGCGAGTTCTTGAGCCGCCGGGTTGGCGTAGGTAATCGTTCCCTTCATGTTGGTCGTGACAATCGCATCCTGGGCGGTGTCGGTGAGGTTGCGGAACTTCACCTCACTGTCATGAAGCGCCTCCTCCGCCCGCCTGCGCTCGGTGATGTCGCGCGCAATTCCTCTAAAACCTTTTGGCTGGCCGGATGAATCTTTCAGCAGCGATACAGATCCTTCAATATATCTTTTAGCGCCGTCTCTTCTTATAATCTGCGAACCGTATTCCCTGTGGGATTCTCCTGTCTTGTAAACTTTGTTATACACCTGAAAAACTTTCCTTGATTCCGCTTTGTCCATGTACCGCCGGTTATTCATCCCCATCAACTCTTCCCCGGGGTAGCCACTGATCCGGCAGAGGGTATCGTTGAAAAAGGTAAAGTTGCCGGCCAGATCCAACTCAAAATATCCCTCCTGGATGTTTTCAAGAATCGTTCGATATTTTTCCTCACTTCCGCGAAGCTCTTCCTCCAGTTGCCTGCTCTTGGTAATATCCCGCATGACGCCGAGAATGCCCACGGGTTGCTGATTTTTATCTCTGACAAGGGAAAGCTTCGTCTCCGTCCACACGGTGGTTCCGTCTTTACATCTGACTTCCAGTTGAAGCGTCCGGGATATCGGGTCTTTATGTTCCAGTATTTCCAACTCCAGAACTTCGGACAGGGTTCTCCTGGTCAAATCCAGGGAGGAAGACGTAAGGGTATCAAAGGATTTTTGTTTTAACACCTCTTCCGGTTCGTATCCCCTCAGAAACTTCACCGAAGGGCTGACATAGGTATAATTCAGATTCATATCCAAAACGAAAATGACGTCGTGAATATTGTCAGTCATCTGCCTGATCGTGGAAAGGGAATGGGAAATCCTGGCCCTGAGTCTGGTGATGTATCCGCCGACCAGTGAAAACCAGGGCAGAACCATTGCCAGAACCACGATGTTTAACAGGTCGGTTTTAAGATTGACGGATTCGGGATGGATTTTGTAAATCAGAAAGATGATCGCCGCATAATTGACCACGGCAAATGCCGAAAGAAAAAGAAGCTGCCGGACATTCAATTTGAAAAGTCCGAAAACAAACACGACCAGATAGATAATGAGCACAGCGCTTCTGGCCGACTCGGCGTAATACAAAACCACCATGGCCCAGAAAGTGGCTATCAGCATCTGGAGAAGGGTCAGACTCGGATCTTTGAACTGTTTATTGAATCCGGTTCTGAACATCGCATATATGAATATGTTGCAGACCAGAAGTCCTGCAATACTGACAACCAAAACATATAACGGCGCCGGGGTCAGTCCGAGCAAAAAAATGACGGTGAAGATAAAACACCATATTAAATATGCCGAACAGGCCATGAGAAACCGTTTGATTCTCAAAGTCTGGTTGTGATCGTCTTTAGGAAAGAAACTAAACATAAATAATCTCCTTCATTGCCGACAAGTCACCGGTTATCTTCTGTTTCAATACGAATTGCTGATTTATTTCTATGCCCCCTATCACTTGTTAAATTATAATTCTATAGTTTTTTTGAATATTATGATTTGAAATGCCGGGTAAACTGTGGAAATAATAAGAACAACATTAGGAAATATATCGCTTGCTGGTTCAGTCATTCTGACTGAACCAGCAATAATTAGGAAATATATCTCACATTCAATCTTTACATCTGCTGCCAGGAATATTTCGTCCTGTGGCGGAATTATCAAACAGAGCAAACGCCCCGTAACGGCCGTCATGGCTCAGGGTGATGTCCATCGCACTGCGCTGACCGTCCATGAGGATGCAGGGAGGGCTCAAACCCTTTGGCGTCGGCTGCCTGATGATCTCAATGGCTGATGAACAGACCGCCGCTGTGTCGGCAATGTCCCTGATGGCAGCCCGGCGCAAGGCTGCGGATATGTCTTCCTCATGGTCCCATTTCAGTACGCGGCTGATCAACCGCTCATCCGGCAGGCGGCCGCCGGCAACGGCAAGACAGTGAATATAATCCGGGGTCAGCAAAGCCTGACAGGCAACCTGTCCGGACGGTGTTTCCACAACGCCGGACCATGTGACGTTGTCCTCTCTCCGGGAAGAATTATTCGGAGGAACCGTGAACCGCACCTCATAGCGCCGGGGCGTGGAGGGGATACACGGCAGGCTTTTGCTCAACGCCTTGTAGGCGCTTTCTTTTCCCGCCCAGAAAGCCCAGAGAACGGCATTGCCATTTTCCGGCCACTGTTCGATAAACGTCCGCTCTTCAGGTGTGAAAACCCGGTCCAGAAAGCGCCGGTCCCGGGTCTTCTTCCGGTTGTCCGGCAGATCCAGATCGACAATATCGTTCCCGATGCAGGGCAAAATAGTCTTCCTCCATTTGCAGCAGTGTCCCGATAATCCGGCCGGCATAGTGCCGCTGGGCCTTCAGCCCGGACAGGCTCGTCCGCTCCGGCATCAGGGCCTGTATTTCCAGGGTGAAGCGTTCCCCCCGCAGGGGAAGGGCGCTGTAGTTCTTCTGGCAATCACCGCGCAGATAGACGCACAACACCCGGCAGTCCGGGAATTCGGCCATGAAGCGTCCCACGCCGTAAGTGTAGTTTTCTTTGTCGATGCGGCCCGTCCGGGAACGGCCCCCCTCCGGGAAGATCATCAGGTGCTGTTTTGCGGCCAGAAGCTCACGGCATGCCGCCAGCGTATTCTTCATTTTGTCCCGATCCCCGCCGCGGTGGACGGGAAGGCATTTACTCAGGTAACAGATCACCCGCAGCGACAGGTGGTGATAATAATTCGCCCGTTCCGGCAGATTCCAGGGGATTTTCCCGTAATGACGGAGATGGTCGATCAGAGACAGCAGGCCGTGGGTGATGACCAGTGAATCGATCATCGTCAGATGATTGGAACAGATCAGCCAGGGACCGCCGTGTTCCTGCGTCAGTTCCTTCCATTGCCTCCGGATTTGCCGCAGATCGCGAATCCGGTACCCCATGACGCGCAGAAAAAGGATATACAGAGGAACCACGGCAAAAGAGGCGATCCTGCCGATAAGGGTCTGTATCTTCAGTCCGATCATGCCAGTTTCTGCTGAACCAGGCTGACGGCATCGCCGATGGTGCGAATCTTATCCGCTTCATCGTCTTCGATGGTAATGCCAAAGGTGTCTTCACACTTGATAATGATATCGACCAGGCGCGCCGAATTCACCTTCAAATCCTCCAGAATGTGGGTCGAAAGCGTCGCTTTGACCAGCAGGCTTGCATCCTTCGTATAGAGTTTCAGGATGTCAATCATCGTTTCGAAAATGTGCTTCTCGTCCATGGTATTTATTCTCCTTCCCATTTTTTAAAGATAATACAGCTGTTCACATCGCCGAAACCGAATCCGGCTTTGGCGATGATTTTCATGTCAGGCATCTCCAGGCATTTCTGAGGAATGGACTTTGAAAACGCGGCGATCTCCGGATGGACATCTTCGCTGTTGACCGATGGATGAAGAAATCCCCGGGCAAGCTGCAGGGCTACGGCAACGCACTCGATGGCGCCGGCCGCCCCGAGGCAGTGGCCGACCAGGGATTTGGTCGCGTTGATGTGAGGAAAATTGTCAGGGGTTCTCTCGAGGGCCTGCGCCCAGTTCCTGACTTCCACCGGGTCCGCATAGGTGGCGGTCAGATGACCGTTGATGGCGTCAACATCCCGGGGCGAAATGCCTGCGTCGTCAATCGCCTGGCGGATGCAGCGCTTGACGCCGTCCGGGTTTGGCGCGGTCATGGAGCCTCCCGTGCGATGGCCGCCGCAATTCACGGCCCCGCCCAGAATTTCCCCGTAGATGCGGGCGCCTCTTGCGAGAGCGCAGGACAATTCTTCGATCACAAGAACCGCGCCGCCCGAACCGGGGACGAAACCGCCCGCCGTGGCGCTCATGGGCCGCGAGGCTTTTTCCGGCGCATCGTTGAATTTCCGGCAGATGACCCGCATGGCGTCGAATCCCCCCCAGATGTAGGGAGACGCGCCCTCGGAGCCGCCGACCAGCATCCTTTTTGCCAGTCCAAGGCGGATCCGCTCCAGTCCGTTGATAATCGCTTCATTGCCCGTGCTGCATGCGGAAGAATTGGATGTCACCTGGTTTCCCAGCGCCAGCAGCCCCGCAATCCGGGCGCTGGTTCCGCTGCTCATCACCTGTTCGACAATCCGGCTTCCCATCCGGCGCACCCGGCCCTCGTTGATCATGGGCACGACGGTTCTGGCAATGGTGTCGATTCCCCCGACGCCCGACCCGATGATCGCTCCCGTGTCCCAGTCCACGCGGTCGTCTTCCGCTTCCGGAACGTCAAAGCCGGCGTCGCGCCAGGCGTCGATGGCGGAAACGGATGCATAGCCGATATTGTCGTTGATCGACAGGAGCTTTTCACGATCAAAGTATTCATTGCGTATCCGGTCAAAGTCCTGGGGAACACCCGCCACCTGGCAGGAAAAATTCAGCTCCGCCAGTTCCGGGATAAACCGGATGCCCGATCGTCCTTCCCGCAGGGCTTCCTCAAAACGGGCAAGCCCGTGGCCGTTGGGCGCGGCAACGCCCATCCCCGTAATCACCACCCGTTTTTTTGTTGTGCTGACCTTTTCATTGCTCATCACCTAAACCTCCATCCTGACCGCCATGCCGGCAATCACGCCGGAGCAAACGGGTTCGCCGTTTTCGCGTTCCATCGAAGCCCGCACTTTAATATTCAGTTTGCGGAAATAGATTTTCTCTCCGCGGACAATCACCCGTTCCCCCGGTTGGACCAGACCGGTAAATTCCACGGATTCCATGTAGGTGAAAAGGGTGAAGTACCGCTGCATTTCTTCCGGCGTCATGACGCCGGTCTTCATGACCAGATAAATGCCGAATGCAACAACGCCGGTCTGGGCCAGGGCTTCCAGCAGGATGACTCCCGGCGTCAACGGTCTGCCGGGGAAATGGCCCCTGTAAAAATCCGCATCCTCGCGAAACCGGCAGGTTCCCACAATGTGCCGTTCATCGACGGACAGGATATCGTCGATGAACCGAAAGGGGTGCCGCTGGGGAACAGCCGCAAGCACCCTGGCAATCAGTTGCCGGTCATCCTCCATAGAGCCCCCCGTTGACATGAATGACACTACCGTTCACATACGAACCGGATGTTGCCAGGAAGGCCACAACCTCGGCCACTTCTTCCGGCCTGCCCATGCGCCCCTGGGGAATCCGGGCGATGATCGGCTCGCGGATATTGTCCGGCAGCGCCCGGGTCATGTCCGTGTCGATAAATCCCGGTGCCACGGCGTTCACCAGAATATTGCGCCCGGCAAGCTCCTTCGCCAGCGATTTCGTGAAAGCCTCCAGAGCCGCTTTTTCCATCGTGTAAGGGATCTGGCCGGCATTGCCCGTGTGGGCCACGATACTGGAGATATTGATAATCCGGCCCTGATTGCGGCGGATCATGAACTGGCGCAGAATGCGTTTTGTCAGATACCAGATCCCGCGCATCAGCGCCCGCTGTTCGTCGAACTGCTCCATCCGCATGGAAATGATGTCGGCGTTGATGGAATGTCCGGCATTGTTGACCAGAACATCGACGCGGCCCCATTTGTCCTTGATGTCGTTCACCAGTTTTTCAACCTGATCCGTCTCGGCCAGATCGGCCTGAAACAGGGAACCGCTGCCGATCTCCGCCAGAAGCGCTTCGGCTTGAGTCGCACGGCTGCGGTAATGGATTCCGACGTGGAATCCGAGATCGGCCAGGGCGCGGCAGCAGGCTGCGCCGATGCCGGATGCGCCTCCCGTCACAATGGCTACCGGTTGCTCGTTCATCCTTCCCTCCTGATGATGCCGCCCATGGAATTCGGCGACCGTTTGGGGTAGTCCCGGTACACAATCCCTTTGAAAATGCCCGTCCGGGCTTCCTTGACCCAGGCGATCAGTTCATTATCAACAAAGATTTCGCCGTCGCCGATAATAATGGCGGCGCCCGATTCCTTCAGCACGGCGTAGCGTTTGACGTTGATTTCATAACGGACCAGCTTGTTGTAGGGGCGGATCTGTCCCTGAAAGGCAATCTCCCCGCTTCCCAGAGCGCGGCCGGCGCCGAGAGCGCCCCGCCAGAGGCAATAGAATCCCAGAAGCTGCCAGATGGCATCCACGGAGAGGCAGCCGGGCTGTACGGGGTCGCCAGGCATGTGGCATTGAAAATACCAGGCGTCCAGACGGATATCCAGTTCCGCCGTAATCCTGCCGCGCCGACCGTCGTTCGTCATAGAGGTGATGCGGTCAACCATGAGAAACGGCGGCGCGGGCGGGCGGCCGTCGAAATCAGCGGGCGGATCATCCACCAGTTGTCCGTAAGACGCAGCCAGGATTTCTTGCTGACTGAAGGCGCTTCTCTCCATAAATTCCTGATAAGTCATTTGTTTCCTTTCTCGTTCACGTTCAGGACCATGTGGGTCCAGCTCAATCCGCCGCCCACGAGGACCACGGCCACGCAGTCGCCGACTCTGAGATCTTCCCAGTGCTGACTCAGAACAACCGGAGCGCCGGCGCAGCCCGTGTTGCCGAATTGAGTGACATTGTGCCAGTGGACATCATCGGCGATGCCTGTTCGTTCGCAGGTTGTCGTGAGCACGCCGAGGTTGGCCTGATGCCCCACAAAAACAAAACGTTTGCAGTTTCCGCCATGCGCACCCTGAACGGTCCTCAAGGCATCCGTCATTTTAACGATGGCGAATTTCTGAACGGTGTTGCCGTCCTGACTGAAATAGCCGATCCGGGGCACGATGATCTTATCCCATTGCGTTGGCTTCCCGAAAACATGACAATCCGTAAACGTCAGATGGGAAGGCACGCTCGCCGATACAACCGTGGCGGCGGCGGCGTCGCCAAAGAGGACGGCGGAGGTGCGGTTGGAAAAATCGACGCCCAGCGTTGTCAGCTCGATGTTGAGGATCAGGATGTAGGGCGGCAGTTTCTCCGGCTTCATCATGTCGAGGAAATTCATCTGCATGCCGTACGTGGTGCAGGCCGCGTTCAGATCAAAGCAGGGAACATCAATGCCCAGCTCGCCTGCAACGGTGGAAGCCTCCGACGGCACCAGAAATTCCGGCAGCGAGCTTCCCGAAATGACCAGACCGATGTCCTGCGGCGTAATCCCGGCCCTTTCGATGGCCATCCGCGCCGCCTCTGCGCCCCCTCTGGCATTGGAATACAGCCTCACGTCATAACCAATCCTGGGGTCGGCATTTTTCGTTTGTCGGATATAATCCAGGGGCAGAACGGTCCGGCGCGTTTTGATTCCCACGCGGTCGAGAATCCATTCTTCCGTGGTGCCGATATCCAGCTCTTCAAGAAATTTATTGGTAATGACATTTTCGGGATGAAAATGCCCGAACCCGTGAACGTAGATCATGAATTACACCAGTTCCCTTCCGATGATCATATCCTGAACCTCGCGGACGCCTTCGTAGATATCGATGATATGGGCATCCCGGGCCAGTTTGGAGATTTCGTATTCGGCCGTGAATCCATAACCGCCATGGAGATGCAGGCCTTCATTGGCGCAAAACAGGGCGGCCTCGGCGGCGCAGTTCTTGGCCAGAGAGGCGTACATGCCGCGGTCGGGAGCCTGTTCATCCACCTTGCGCGCCGCCGTCATCAGGGCCATTTCCGCCAGTTCCACCTTTTTCCACATTTGTACGAGGGTATTCCTGGCCACGGGAAGATCGCAGATCCGCTGACCGAACTGGACCCGCTCCTTCGTATAAGCCAGCGTCAGGTCCAGGGCGCGCCGCGCCAGCCCCACGCCAATGGCGGCCACCATGGGCCGGGCGTAATCCAGACAGTCAACGAGATACTGAAACCCCCGGCGGCGGTCGCCGATGATCTGATCCGGGGAAACAACGACATCCTCGAAGGTGACGGTGGCGGTGTTGGAAAGGCGCTGTCCCAGTTTATCTTCCGCTTTGCCGATGGCGATGCGGCCTCCGGCGGGAAGAGAGATTTCCCGGCCCCGGCCGGCGTCGGCGCAGTCTGTTTCGAAAAACACGGGTGCGGGAATGACGACACAGGCAATAAACGGGTTTGACGGTTTTCCCACCTTGCAGAAAACCGTGAATTGTGAGGCAAACGATGCATTGGTGATGAAGCATTTCGCGCCGTTTAAGAGATAGGTGCCGTCGTCGCGTTTGGTCATGCAGGTCGTCATGGCGGAATTGTCGGAGCCGGCGCCGGGTTCCGTAAGGCAGAAAGAAGCCAGAAGCGGCGATGTGACGAAGGGTCGCAGAAAAGTTTCCTGCTGCCCGGTAGTGGCGTATTTTCCGATGATCACATTGGCCAGGTCATTGCACATGGCGGACGTGGCGATGCCCGAATCGCCGTAGGACAATTCACGGATGATGAGGGCGGATGTCACGGCATCGATGCCGAACCCCTTGACCGCTTCCGGAATGCTGAGATTCATCACTCCCATGTCCCAGGCCTTGCGGATCAGACTCCAGGGGAAGGCATGCTCTTTTTCCAGGGAAAGGATCGACGGCAAAACATCCGCCTTTACGAATTTTCGCACCGTCTCCACAAATGATTTCTGTTGTTCCGTCAATGCCGTATCCATGAATCCATCCTGACCAAGCCTGCTTGCGTGTTGACCGGAACCGAACGGCTGCAAGCTGCAACAGGTTTTCCGGCGTGCTTTTTGGTGTTTTTGTGCTTCTGGGAGAGGGAAGGTAAAAGGAAATTAGTCTAAAAGCAATACTAATATATAAAGTATTAATAGATGATACTTTTGGTATTAAAAGAAGCTACAGGCAACCGGAGAGGTCAGCCTTTCTGCCGCTTTAAGTTGCGAATCAGGGAGAACACCCAGGGACGGTAGCTGATCAGCAAACCCACGTGCTGGCGGCTTTCACCGGGAAGGGCCTTGTCGATTTCCGCGAGTTCATTGAAATCCTTTGCCAGACGGTCGATTTTCTTCATCAGGATGAGGCGGGAAGATTCGGACAATTTGCCGTTGGAAAAATATTCCCTTTCATCGGGCTGGCCGAATTCCGATTCCAGAAATTCATTCCGGATCTCTGCTTCATACTTGTTTCTTAACGGCCCGTCGATGCGCCAGACGATGTTTTTCACCAGCAGCTTGACTTTGTCGTGGGGATAAAGTTCGATGAGCTTCAACTTGTCGAGTTTCAAAAGCATCGTGTAAGATTCCGCCTTCGTGATCTTGTAGTCTTCCGTAATGCTTTTCAGCTCCCGTCCATTGATGATCAGATAAAAAAAGACCATCAGCTTGGGGTCGTCCACGAGGGCCTGCTCCTGCTCAACGGTAAGGATGCTGGCGCCGCTTTCGGCCTCGGAACTCAGTTTTGCCAGATTGTAAAAACTCAGATCCAGAACGCGGCAGACGTCTTCCAGACGCTTGAGGGAAAAGGTCCGCCCGGCAAACAACCGTTTGATGCTGGGTTCGCTGAGGTTCAGTTTCACGGCAAGGTCCCGGTAGGTCATCCCCTTGGCCTTCAGGCATTTTTTCAACGTATTGACCAGTTGCGTCGTTTCACTCATAAATGATTCTCCCTCTAATTATCCTGGACGGTCAGGTTGCAGGCAAAATCGTTATAAGCCAGCAAATTAAGGATCGTGGAAATTCTGACCCGTTTATCGAAGACTTTCGATAATATCTTCAAAATGAATCCGGACCGCTCCGTGTTGCGTGAAAAAAGCATGGCGCCGAGCCGCAGGGCAAAGATGAAACGGTAGATGAACTTCACCGGGTCCAGTTCATTGGCGCGTTTCCAGAAATCGATGTCCCAATAGTAGTTAAGTTTTTCCCAGATGGAATCATAGGAGTACACCGCCCGGACGATTTTTTTATAGCCTGCGGCAAGTTCAGCGGGAGACTGGAAGCGGGGAGCAAAGACGACGTTCTTGGTGTCGTATTGGCTCCAGTCCTTGTGGAGAATCCGGCCTTCCTGCTCCAGACGTTTGAACAGCTCCGTTCCGGGAAAGGGGGTGAGAATATTGATGAGCGGCATGAGGAGTTTTGTTTCCGCGATAAAATCAATCAGCTCGTTGAAGGTTTTTTCAGAATCGTAATCATAGCCCACAATGAAAGAACTGTGCACCAGCATGCCGTAGGACTGTATCTTTTGGATGGCCTGGATATAATCAAAACGCTGATTGATGTCCTTGTGCATCGCGGCCAGGTTTTCCCGGGAAATGGACTCGAAGCCGATGAAGATGGCTCCGCATCCGCTGTCCCTCATCAATTCCAGCAGGTCGTCCTCTTTGGAGATGTTGATGGACGCCTGACACATCCAGTTGATGTTGTGCGGCTTCAATGCCGTGAAAAGCTCACGGGCAAATTTTTTATTGGCGATAATGTTGTCGTCGGCGATAAAAATGGCGTTCTTTTTTTTATACTTCGGGTTGATGCTGTTGATGTCCTGAATATCCTGAATCACCTGATCAATGGTTCTGTTCCGGATTTTTTGACCGTCAAAGGCATAAACGGAGCAGAATTCACAGTGGAAAGGACATCCCTTGGCGGTCTGCATAATATCCTGAAAGTACATGCGGCGGGAAAGGGCTCTGCGGCTGGCGGGCGGCGCCTGCGTCAAATCCTTGTGCGCTCCCGCATGGTAACTCTTTTTCAACCGGCCTTTCTCAGCATCCGTAAGGAGAGTTGCCCAGACATCCTCGGCCTCGCCGATGACGACGCTGTCGCAATGCTGCATTGCCTCGTCCGGACACATGGAGGGATGGATTCCGCCCAGAACGGTTTTAACGCCTGCGCCGCGATATTTTTCTGAAATGGCGTAGGCCCTTTGGGCAAACATGGTCCGGACGCTGATTCCCGCCAGGTCGGCTTTCCAGGAATAATCTATTTCTTCAATATTTTCGTCAAACACCCGTATTTCATGATGGGGCGGCGTCAGGGAGGTCAGCGTGGGGATTGCCAGGAGATACGAAATATATTTCCGGGTCAGAAGAAAGTCGGCGTAGAATTTAAAATCATAAAAACTCCTTGAATGGCCGGCGTTATTCATGGGAATGACAAAAGCAATTTTCATGGAGTTGTCTCCTTCGGGAAGGCGTTTGCTTTATACGCATTTTTTGACAATTGCAATCCGAGAATATTGCGAATTGCCCTGATATGCCGGGATTGCCTTCCGGGTTATTTAATTCCAACAGCCTTGAAAAAAGTATAACAGAACACGCCGTCCGCTTCCGCCGTCCTGTACAGATCTTGGATTCCCTGGTCAAAAACGCTTTGTTCGATGATTCCCGACTGGATGGCCGATTCACGGATCCCTTCCGTCATGGCCGTGAAAGTCTTTTTTGTGAATCCTTCGACCAGGTCAGGTTTGCCGGCGTCAACATAAACCATTCGGGGAGATACGCTAACCGGGTAAAAGCCCGCCTGACAAAGCAGCGGATACAGTTCTCTTCCGATCATCGCGTTGCCGCCGGCCCGGTGTTGCAGTTCAACCTGACACTGGATCGCTTTGCGCGCCGCTTCGCTGTCCGGATAAAAATAGACCGAGCCGTGGTCTCCTTCGATGACCGTGATGGTGCCGCCTTTCTTCAGGTGATTTTTCAATACAAGAAGCGCTTCGACCGGTTGTGAGAGATGTTCAAGAACGAAACAGACGAAAATATGATCAAAGGCGTCCGGCCCAAAGGGCAGGTGGAAGATATCCGCCCGTTCAAATTGAACATTGGTTATGCCGGCGTTCGTCACGGTTTTTCCGGCTTGGGCAACAGAGTCCCCGGATATATCGACAGACGTAATCAAGGCATCCGGACTGTTCTTCGCAAGAGTGACGGTCTGTGCGCCGACGCCGCAACCGGCTTCCAGAACGCGGCTTCCCGCCGGATAAAAAGTATCGGAGTGCAGCAACTCGACCAGGGTAGAGGCCTGGTCCTGTAAACGGATGTTTTCCCGATGATCGTAACCGTGGACGTATGCTTTATTCATGTTTCCTCTAAAAATAGTGAATGGCCAGCCAGATCGTCATCTTGTTCGGATCCGTCCGGATCACTTTATGTCTGACGTGTGAAGGAATATTTAAATAATCGCCTTTTTTAAGATGAACTTCCTCCCCGCTTTCAAAGAGAATTGTACCGGAACCTTCCAGAACAATCACCCACTCGTTTTCCTTCTGATCATACCAGCCGTTTTCCGGAGAGGTATGGCCCTGTGAAATAATTCTTTCGATCTTTATATTTTCATGACGAAGCAATTCTTCGAGTGATTCATTCTCTGATTTTTCCGGCAATGAAGAAAATATATTTCCCATGGGTTGATGTTCTTGTTTCATGGTTGCCTTTTTCACGGGTTCACCGCGACCTTTACAACAACTTTGTGGAGTTGCCCCGATGAGATCAACGGCATATGCGCGTCTTCCGGGAAAAAGATCGCAAACGCTCCGCTTTTAGTGGATAGCCAGGCATCCGGTTTGTCCGCAAACAATTGCTCATCGGTTTTCGGGTCGTATTCCCCGGACGGCAGTTTGCACAATGATTTGGCCTTCCATCCCATATCGTCGGTTCCCGCCAGGACCAATTGGATGTCAATGTATTTTTCATGTGCTTCGAGAAGCGCGTCCTCTTTCCCGCGGCCGGCGTCCTTTGCCACGATCGCATAGACGCGGTCGCCCTCTATCTCATATTTCCCCGTCGGCAGTTCCTTCAAGTCCGGGCGAGAGAGAAAATCAAATGCCTCCGCAAACCCCTTGCTCAAGGCCCGATAACGGTGTGTATTCCCAAGGATGTCTAAAATCATATCGATTCCTTCCCTTTGTGCAAACAGCCGGAGCGTAGCGATCGGGTGCATTGCTTTTGTTACGCAATAATTTCATTCAATCCTTCTATGGCCTGATTCAACTCTTCCAGAGATGCCTTGCCAATGACTTTCCCAATTCTTTCTACAGACAGGGTTCGTATTTGACTAATTTTAAGCCATGATTTCTTGGGTAAATTTGGAGATTTCAGTTCAAGAGTTAATGGGAATCCAGCTTTTTGTGGTTGGCTTGTAACAGCCACGGCTATAACTGTACCTGAGCTTTTATTAAAAATATCGTGGCTCAGAATGAGCACAGGGCGCAAGCCTGCCTGTTCATGACCTCGCACGGGATTCAAATCCGCCCACCGAATTTCACCTCTCAATATTCCGGCCATTTGCTCACGTCCTCGGCTAATCCTTCTTCCGCTATGGCTTTTTCAAATTTCGGATTGAGTTTTGCGCATTCAATAGATAGCCGATTGCGCCTTATTCTGGCGAGTTTTTCGCGCACAGCGGCACAGATTGCCTGACTGCGATTTTGAAAATAATTTTCCTCGACCAGTCTATCCAGTTCACCGATAAATTCGGCGTCCATTGTAATTGCTATTTTTGCTTTTCCCATAATCAACCTCCTTCGGTGGTATTCCATTATATCATACCAATAAAAAGAGAAGCAAATATAATTTTGTATTTTTTTGCGTAACGAAAAAAACAGTCGGAGCATAGCGAACGGGTGTATTGATTTTGTTGTGCTTTTATTTCTTTAGAAAATATTTGACCTTACTTATGTCTTTAAAGTCCACATCCTGAGTCCATATGATAGCTTTGAATTCCTGGGCTGTTGCAAGGATAATACTGTCTGCCATTGGAAGCTGATGTTCCAGACTCAGCCTTGCTGCTGCCAGTGCCAGGGATGTATTTAAATCTATGACTTTCCCTTTTTGCATGGCAACAACAGCCTGCAATGCCTCATTCTCACTGGATTCCCGAAGAATGACCTTAAACACTTCGTATATGGTTATTGCAGGAACTATAAGCGTGGTTGGATTACTCAATGGTGTCATAAAATGCTTTGCATTTATTTCATCAGCAAAATAAGCAAGCCAGCCTGAAGAATCCACAATATTCATAATCTATCTTCCTCGCGTTTGAATTCAGTGTTGATGCCTTTGAGAAATCCACGGAGCTCTTTGATCTCACGTTCAGGAATAAGTTCAATCCTTCCGGCATATTCTACGACTTGCATTTTTTGGCCTGGCCGAAGCTTTAATGATTCTCTCACGTTTTTGGGTATAACCACCTGATATTTCGGCGATACAGTAACTGATTGCATACCAATACCTCCATCGATACATTGTGGTATGACAATATCACAATCGATACTATTCTGTCAATTATTCCATGCACAACGCAAAAATCAGCCGGAGCGAAGCGATCGGCTGTGTTGGCTTAGCGGTTTTTAACCTTTACTATTTTCTTTAATATAAAGTGCAACAGCACCTTCAGGGTTTTCCGCTGTCACGGTTTCTTTATATTCATACCCACGCGTTGGCAAATTGTTTTCTCTCCATTTATTACCATTAACTCCGAAAATTATATTAGCAATAATGGCAGCTATATTAATCAGAGCATCTCCACCTTTACCTGCACCTGAAGCACCAATGATAAAACCCAATACAACGAAGGCAACCAAAATACCTACGCCAAGCCCCCACATTTTCTTTATCATCGCCCAGATAAAGCTAAAGAAAAATGCTGGCCATGACCATCCCTGCTTAACAGCTTCGTGGCTTCCTTGCGGATTGACATAAACTTTATACTGCTTCATTTTAAGCCTCCTTCTATTGAAAGTATATTCCCGCTAACGACGGCATCACCTGCGTTGCGCGGGACGCGCAACGTCAGCGTGAATGCAGTGGTTAGCTTTTTTCTGTAGTTCTTTAACTTCAAAATATCCTTTATGCTTTTCGGTCGCGCCCATCGCGCCGTTACATATTGACCATTCACAGATTACGGCTCGTCTGGGAGATCTATCCGATAGCTTTGTGATTTTATCAGCTTGTCTTTTGTCAATCTCAATACATCCAAGTAATTCCATTCCCATTTTTTTCATGTGAGAATGCTGGGGAAGACAATAGGCTACACCATCGCTAAACAGGGTTTTACTCTTTAAAACTTCATCAAAACTCATTTTCCTGTCCGGACAGACAACAAGCGGGGTATATGCACAATAAGGAAACCAATCAAACACTTGTCCAACCTCAATGATTATTAGAGCTCCCCATCCGTTTGGCTGAAATGTATCTTTCATCCAATTTGGAGCCCAAGCATTAAATCCAGATCCATCCATAGTCGGAAAAGTATATATCTGCCCAGCTTTTACACAATTTTGAATAGGTTTTCGAGTTATTGGTGCCTGGTTTTTTTGTGTCGGAGTCTGAAATCTCGGAAGTAAATTTTTGGTAAGTCGTAAACGGTTTTCAAGTCCTTTTCTCTCCATTCCTCTATTTCTGAGATCTTCGATGTCAGCACCGGTTTTAATGGCTTTTTTTGCCTGTTCAAAAGCTTTTTTGCAGGAAATTCCTTTTTTCTCGAACTGATCCGCAACCGCAATCCAAAATGTTGGACACCCATCTTCCTTGAGTTCTTCATTTCTTTCGAATTCCGATAACAATATCTCAAGTATACGGTCGCCGGAAACCGGTGCCTTTGATAAAAGCCGGATCATATCGCGGACATCACAAGCTTCATCATCATCGTATATTCCTTCGCCCCAAGTACCCATGTTTTCTTTGTCCTTTTTTAGCTAACGAAAAGCTAAGCCGGAGCCGCGCCCATGGCGCGGCGATCGGCTTGAGTGATCTTGTTATAAATACTTATTTATTTTTAATGTTTCCATTTATTATATTGTAAAGAATCAAGCCCAATGCCCATGCACCAATAATAAAACGACCAATCGCCATGGAAGTGCCTTTTTCGACGCCGATAATCGCCATTATAAATAATGCCAAGAATAGTGATAAGAAGCATGCCACAAAAAGAATTAGTGCTTTTATCCATCCATTACTAAATCCAACAAATATTAGCATTACAAGAAGGGCAGCAAAAACCACAATTATCATTTATCCTTTTTATTTAGTTATAACATGGAGTTCACCCGCACGGCAGTCTGTTTTGCCGTGCCGGGTGGAACGATGGGTTATGCGGCCCGTTTGAACTTTTCGCATAAATAGTCAGGGGCCAAAAGCCAGCCCCTGGGGAAGCCGATGCTCGACCCGATTATTTCGCTTCCGCCTCGAACCAGCATCGACCGTGAACAGCCTGGCCCCCGAGAGTTCCTTCCACTTTCCCCAGTCCCTGGTAATCCGGTTTTTCTCCATTTCCCATGTCGAGTTCCTGGTCTTCCTCCAGGGTTACAATAAGGTCCCCAGGGAAGGTTGAGGATTCCAGGAGAACGCGATACTGCAGGTCATATGTGATTCCCGATGCTTCGCTGTACCATTTCTTTCCATTGGACAGAGGCTTCACGGTGACCTTGTCTATGTCTATTTCCCACGAATGTGCGGCGGTGCGCGCGCCGTTTCTCGTCCGTCCCCCGTCTTTGTTGAAGAGCCGGACCAGCGGAAGAGATCCGGAGTCGTTGTTCATGTTCAACACGTTGATGGCGGAGTCCATTTCCGGAAACTGCATCGCAATCCAAGTCCACCTGGAATTGTTGGTGTATATCATGTACGCGGCATCGGCGGTCAGGACGAAATAATCGAGCCAGCACTTTCCGGTTGAACCGCTCAAGGTCTTGCCGTCATATTCGATCGAGAACTGCTCAACGCTCATCAGCGGCAAAGCGTAGTAGTAAGGCCCCTGACAGTCCATGCGGTCGTGAGTCGCCTCGAGATATGCGTCGATGGTGCTCTCGGGGAGGCTCATGATCACCGCCTTTTGCTTCTCGGTAATATAATGCGGGTAGAATGAGGTCGTCCCGTATCCCTGGTTGACGGCTCCGAACGGGTCTCTCAGCCGCACATCCGCCTTGAGCCTCTTTCCATGCGTGTCGATGACATCGGCGGAGAGCCTGTATGTCGCATCGGCCGAGCCCATGAGGCCTGACAGGAGCTGTATCGAGATGAACGACCCGGGCTGCTCACGGGAGTTCAGTCTCACACCCCACGGATTGACCTGTGTCTCAATGACGGAGTTGTCGAAACCCGCCCATTTGTAGAATGACCCGAAAGCCGCGCCGCGGAAGCCCGCGCCGCCCTCATACTTCTTCTCAAAACCTACGCCTTCCTTATACTCCTCCTTATGCTCTAAGCCGAGGAAGAAGGCCACGACATTGCCATCGGCGTCCACAAGGCTCACGCCAAAGTTGTAGCCAAAGAGATGATAATCCAGGTGCGGGCTCGTCAGGAAATCGGAGAGTTGCTGAGCGCCCTGGGAATGCGGGCTCTCATAGTCTTCCGAGTAGAATGCGTGCTGGTAAGCCTGCGCGGCCGAGCCGGCGTCCGGGGAACCGCCGCATCCATAGACGAAACAGAGAGCCGGGACGAAGGCCGCCAGCCAGAGAGAAACGTGAAGAACCTTTAAATTATTCATTTTTTCCCCTTTGCATAACGAGCCTGTAGAATAACTCCCGGAACCAAATTTTTTGTCAATTTTGAGGGTCGTTTTACCCTTCGTCATCACACGATCGTCGTTTGTGGGGCATTCTCCGAGGTCGTTTTTTTACGCTTCAACCGCTGAATGCCGCTTTCCGACTTATTCTACAGGCTCAACGAAAAGCTAAGCCGGAGCGGGCCAGCGGCCCGCGATCGGATGTAGCGCCGGGTTAGAGACTAATTATTTGTGAGCATTTAATAATCACCTCCGATAAATCCTGCCTTAAAGAGGGTATCTGCAAACTCTTGTGCGAAAATATTGAATGACCGGCCATCTTTTCCCGCACCGCCAATTATATATTTCACTTCAGGACCACCCCCGGTGGTAAGGGTATCTCCTTTTATATCTTTGTGCCACTTGAGAGGGAAGTATTTGGCCGCGAGATAGAAGCTGTTTTCCGATTCGTTCTTTACATGCGTAACCGTTATTTGAACTAATCCATCGCGTTTCTTATCCGCCAGCAGTTTGCCTACATATGCGCTTGCTTCAATATTGTGATCCCTGTTGATATACATTTGGGCAGTTGTCCCTCGTTTTTGAATTTCATAATGAATTAATTCAGCAAAGCGCGATGATACTTGAAACAATACGGCGTCTCCTTTAAGATCATTATATTTGGAATTGAGACCTTCTCCAGCAATGATCAACACTCCAAGTCGGCTCCTGTCAGGGTTGTCAGCTTTCCGATCAAAAGATGCACATCCGGCAAGAACCACAATCAATGCCATCACAACGGCACTTACTGACATATATCTATGCTTCATTTGTAATCCCCTCTAACGAAAAAATCAGCCGGAGCGTAGCGATCTGGTGTATTGCTTTTGTTATCCCATATTTCTCAGAAGAACTCAGGATAATCTTTGGCAAGCCTTAACTCAAATTCATTAATTGGAATTAACATCTTGTGTGTCGGTGCAATTTTGCGTGCGATATCCCAACAACGCCAGGCCAAGACTGCATTATACTCAGTAAAATAAATGTCCCCGAAATCTTTGTAAACACCAGTCATGTGAGGGCTTGTTTTAAGTACTTCAAAGAAAAGTTTTTTTGCTTCTTGGGTCTTGCCAAGACTTATTTGTAGATTTGCTTCAAATATTTTTATTACATGTCCTTGATGCTTTGCTGAACTTTCCAACTCTTGAAGCATAGTGAGATTTTTTTTTGCATCTTCTTTTCTTTTAGAACTCAAAGCCGTTATTAATTTATTTACGTTCTTATCATTATTTAATGTTGGCCTCTGCTCTTGAAATATTTGCGGAAATGGCAGGCTAGACGCGAGATTATGCTCTAAATAGGCAAGCATAGTGTCGATGTAATTCCCATTTTGGTAATATTCATTCGCTTTAGATAGCAGCAGATCAAGATGACTTTGTAGATTAATAGTTTTTGAATATTTTATTTCATTTAAATATTTTGCAAATGTGTCTTTGCCATCTGCCAAGACTGCCGGGCTATAACCATTAAGTGAAAATGATTTTTGCGGCGTGGTTCTGATTGGTGATATTTTTAATTCATTATATTCACTAAATAGATCGTAGTGATTAATGCGGATTGACTCAGGGATTATATTGTCAGATGAAAGTTGTTCCAGTATTTGTGGATGTCCGCCAAAAACATATCGAAAGAACTTGATAAACATTTTCTTGTTTTCAGGAGACACCTGCTCACCCTGCTTACTATAAGAAAGCAATTCTTTTCCTGCAGCAGAAAAAGAAACGGAATTATTTATCAATGTTTGAGACAGCTCAGATTTTTTGTCTTTTTGCTGTAATGAAAATAGATGTTCACTAAAAACAGGCGACATTGGATTGTCTTCAATCTTAGCAGCCGCCAATGCCCCACCTAAAGTAAGCCTGTTTTGAAACTCATATGTTCTGAATCCAATATTTGAAAATAAAGAATCATCTGAAAATGATTTATTTGATAAATTTATGATTAAAATTCTTTTGTTGGAAAAGTCGAATATATGCTTGATGTTATCTTGTATATAACTGAAATAGGTATCACCGATCTCCACCAACATTTTTGACTCATTTGCTTCTTTCGATGTTTTTTTATCGGTGCCCTGTTTTTCTTTTATCTTATGGACATTAATGTAAAATTGAACATTTGCAAAAACTTGGCTGGAGAAGCAGACGGATAGGGTGAGCGCGATAAAAACAATTGTGATTTTTTTCATAATAGACTCCTTTATTCTCTTGCAGGATAACGAAAAAATCACCCAGAGCGCAGCGATCGGGTGCATTGCTTTTGTTATATTCAAATCTCTTTCTTTAAAACATTATTTTTAACATCGTATTGCTGATAATAAATAGGCATCTTAAATTCTTTTCGTAGTCTTTTAATATAAACGATTGCATCAGTTGTTGGAGTTGGAGGTGCAATTATGATAAGTTTTTTGGCATTATTTTTGTCTGGCCAAAACGCATATTCAAGAATTTGACCAATTGCCTCGCGAATTGCTGCCTTGGCAGTTTGAGATGTCTTAATCTCATAAAAAATATAATTACTCTTTTCCCTAACAACGATGTCGACTTTTGTTTGATACCCTAAAACATTTTCTGTGCCCACGTTACCTTTTTTGTATATTGCTTCTAAAAGCGCAAATATTTTCGTCTGAATCTCATTATGAAAAAGTGATTTATCTTTTTTACCTCCTTTTGACTTTGCTACAGTTTCATTTTTCCCAGGATTGTGCCCAGGTTTAAAGATAAATTTATTTGAATTAGCTCGAAAAAGTTGCGGTTCTTGAGTTTTGTTGAGCAATTTGTAATAAAATGATGGGATTGCAGGATCATTTGCTGTGATCTCCATTGGCTCATCTAATAATTGCATATCGAAGACTTTGAACTTTATATTGAAAAATGTATCTTCACTAGTTTTCTTAAATTCTTTCAAATCAAAATTAAATTTATTGAGGTCGGCTTCCATTTCTGACAGCCAACCATTCTTCTTATAAATATTGTATATTTTTTTTGATTCATCACCTGATATAACTTCAACTGAATTAATTTTGCCAAGCCACCATTTTTTATTTTTGTAGGAATTTATTTTTTCTATTGAATAGAAACTTATATTATAAATTGCACCTTTATGAATATCTGACTTATTGTTGCACTGCTGTAAAAAACCATATACATATCCATCAATAACTTTGTCTGTGTCAAAATTCCATTCCTCATGCCCAAATCCTGTAATATATTCGTATGAATCCTTGTCAGTGCTTTTCCCAAGTCTACCAGAAGGGGAAATCCAATAGTTATTGTTCCAGCAAATACGTGCTATTTTCTCTTTTTTCATTTTATACACCTTCAAAATATAACGAAAAAATCACCCGGAGCGAAGCAATCGGGTGTATTGCTTTTGTTATATGTTTGTCTTTTTAACAATCAGTGATTCAGAATAATTTTCTAATCACATACTGGGTTAGAATTGTGCCTAATATGCCTACTGCCGCCATTATTAAACCAATGATAATTTTGTCCCTGTTGGCATACCAGAAATCTAAATTATGTTTATAATCAAGATAAATGGAAGAACCGACTTCCCTCTTATAAAAAAATAAACCAAAATAAATAATTGTTATAAGAAGAAATAATAATAGAAATGGTATTAAGAATATATTGTTTTGGGCGTAACTTTTTATAGTAGATATAAATGGCATGATTGAAAAACTTCCTACAACAAAAAACCATAAAAAACTGAAGTTGATTTTTGACACCCATTTCAATTTTCTCTGTAATAAATCTTTTAGTTCATGAAAAAGTAATTTAATCTCACCTTCGGCATCTGAAGTAGTGAGACAAACATCATCTCCTATAAATCCCGCACCTATGGTTATGGTGATATTGGGAGATTTCCCCCTGATTGTTAATTGCTTAATATGTAATCCCATATTGGTCTTTATGTCATCTAAGCTATCAAATACGTGACTCTTATCCGATAACTCTATTTCTTTGCATACCCTGCTGAGAAGCGCTATGATTTCATCAAGATCATTTCTGTATAATTTTATCGGCGGAAAATATGCGGCATGATATGTCGATAGCATTTTTTTCATGATACGCTTTCCTTAAGACTACGTTTATTTAAATATAACAATTAATCTACCGCTCCGGTAAAATCCGGATTCTGGTGCAAAATAACGCTCGAACCGTTTTTTGCTATTTAAAAAACTTCTTGAAAATCAACACAATATAAATTACCGTATCGGCAAAAGGTCCTTATTATCAGATAATACCGCTCCGGTTTTTTAATGCTTTTTGTAAATTGTGGTCAAAATGTCTGTTTAGATGGAGGTGCGCCCATGAATCAGATTTTGCCCCAGTTCCGGAA
>Ga0209749_1000373_pt1 | contig 66398 bp, 51 predicted proteins | sample EPASupsiteSAE347_FD_187267 | JGI IMG/M metagenome (GOLD analysis project Ga0209749, IMG submission 187267) | Bioremediated contaminated groundwater from EPA Superfund site, New Mexico - Sample SAE3-47 (SPAdes) (version 2) | ecosystem: Environmental > Aquatic > Deep subsurface > Groundwater >... | reverse complement strand
TACGGCGCAGTGTCCCTCGCCCATGGGTTCCAATCCCGTCCCGCTCAGATCCTGCCGGGTCATAATCCCCAGCAAGTGGATATCGTGACCAAGATCCACCTTGACCACGTATTTTTTGCCGACATTTATTTTACTGCCCTTGGCCAGGAACGCCATCAAATCCTTGATGCCACCCAGCACCGTTTTCACCAGCGGAACGCGGGCCAACCAGCCCTCGACCATGTCCACCATCCGCTGGAACAGCCAAAGATTAAGCAGCAGCCCAACGCCGATTGCGAGGATCAACCCGGCCAGCAGGCCCATGCCCGGCAGGTAAATGCGTTCCGGCAACACGGCCTTCAACAGAATGCCCAGGGCATGCTCGGCGGTGGAACCGATCCAATAGATAAAAAACACCACGACACTGACCGGTAAAATCGCCGACAGCCCTTTAACCAGCAACGATGTCAGAGTTTTCATGATTGTACTTGTCCGCTGTCGTCTGTCTCCAATCCACAGCCTTCAGCCTACAGCCCTCAGCCTTTTCTCCGTCATCCTTTCGCCGCCGCCAGGGCCGCGTCATAATCCGGCTCCTGGGTAATTTCCGGCACCTGCTGGGCATAGATAATGCGGTTATTGCCGTCCAGCACCAGCACGGCGCGGCTCATCAGTCCGGCCAACGGCCCATCCACAATCCGCACGCCATATTCCTTGCCGAAGCTCGGCGAGCGCAGGGTGGAGAGCGTCACGATATTTTTCAGGCCCTGGCTTTCGCAGAACCGGCTCTGGGCAAAGGGCAGATCCGCCGAGACATTAACAAGGACCGTATTCTCCAATGCCGCGACGGCTTCATTGAACTTGCGCGCCGAGACGGCGCAGACGGGCGTATCCAGGCTGGGCACGATATTGATGATTTTCTTTTTCTGCCCGAACGCAACCAGCGTCACGTCCGCGAGATCCACGCCCGTCAATTTAAAGTCCGGCGCGACCGTGCCCCGGGCCGGCAGTTTCCCCACCGTATGAATCACACCGCCTTTGAACGTAATTTTGGCCATGGTTCCCTCCTTGTGCCAACTTGCGATTGTGCGCCATGCCCTTACTATGCTGTAATATCCGGGATTTTGCAACATGAACGTACGAACATTCTGGAATAAGTGATTGACAAAACCACCGCAGTCAATCACTTTTAAATTAAGCCCTTAAGGCGGGCTTATGCCCGCAACCCAATTGGAGCCGGCCTGCCCCCAGGCCGGTCAGACCGGGGTGATGGCACCCCGGCTCCAAAAGATACACGCAAAAACGTGTATCTTTACGGGAAAGCCTCTAATGCTCTCCGAAGGAGGTATATGAAAAGAGCCGGGACGGGATGGATGCTCTGGTTGGCGCTGGCGGTGGCGGGTAGCGTGAGGGCGCAGGAAATACCTGAGGCCGTTTCCAATATGGTTTCGCCGGAGCAGATGAATGCGGCTTTTGGAGCGCCATTGTGGGTTGACGACAATTTATGGGCACAGGCCATCGAGGACGTGGCCCGGCGCCTGCGAGCCCGCGAGGAGTCCCATACGGAGAAAGAATCCTGTTATCGGGTCCAGGCGGATCGAATTCTGGGTGTGCATCCGGAAAACATGAAACTCACGGGCAAAGACGGTAAAATGGATGCCGTGTTGATTATGTTTGCCAATAAGGGGGACACACTGGGTATGGCGCCGGAGCAGGAGGAGTATGTATCCTCGAAAGAATTCAAGGAAGCGGTGAGTAAATTTCAGGAACGGGAACGGCAGCTTGCCAAGACCATCAGGACGCAGAGCGGCCAGATCGAACAGACCTTGAAGGGCCTCCTGGGGAATTACACGAAACAGCGGTTCGGCGAAGGGAATAAAACGACCGAGTGGGTCAAAACCTGGCATTGGGCCAATCATGTCTTCCTGCTTTCGGAACAGAAAGACGCCTCGCTATCGCTGCGGATTGTGTCTCCGGCCAGCGCCGAAACCCGCGGCAAGGCGGGGCGGGTTACCGATGCCGATTTGAAAGCCGAGTTGAAGACGCGGGTTGTCCGCCGGGACAACGGCGATGTGGTCGTTACCGGCATCCCGATGATTGACCAGGGGCAAAAAGGGTATTGTGTGCCCACGACCTGGGCGCGTTACCTGCGCTACATGGGCATTCCGGCCGATGAATATGTGCTGGCCAACGCGGCCCAGACACAAAAAGGGGGCGGCACCAGCACTGTTCAGATGCTGGCGGCCGTCACTCAGATGGTCAAGCAGAACCGGCGCACGATCAAGATACTGACCGGAAGGATCACGCTGAATCAGGTGGCGAAATATATTGACGACGGATTACCGATCATGTGGAGCATGTATTCCGTGGGACCGTTCGAAGGCGCCGGCCAGCCGGCCGACCGCATGGGGAACGAGTCTCCGGAGGCATGGAAACAATCGCTCAAAACCGCGCGAAAAGCCGCCCAACAGTTGAAGCCCACGCCCGAAACGAGGCATATCTGCATGATCATCGGGTATAATCCCAGGACCGATGAAATTGCCACATCCGACTCCTGGGGCATGCGCCATGCCGAGAAATGGTACACCCTCGATGAGGTCCAGGCCGTCTCCCAGAACGAAATGTTCATGATCGCCTGGTAACGGCGCGAGCGATCCGCCCCAGCGACCATCCCGATGCCCGCATAAAGCAACTTGTTACCGACATCATTCATAGTTGGATGATATATCATCTGGTGATATATCATTGAGACGGAAACTGATGGAAGGGGGACATTTCGATCAGCAAGCGTGGCCAAGCCTGTCCGCCGCAGTTAGACAGCGCCTATTCCGGCGGTATTTTCCGCCGAAGGCGGATCCGCCTATGGCAGACATCCCCTGCGGCGCTCAAACGGCCATAGGATATCCACAGCCCGGCCACAATCAACATTTCTCCCAGGAGAATAAGTTGGCCTGAAAAGGGGCGCATGGTTATCCAATCGCTGGCGGGTCGGCCCAAGACCAGGCAGAATATACCAAACAGGAACAAAAGCCAAACCGACCATCCTCTCTGTCGGCTGGAAGCTGCGTCTGCAGCGGACTCCTTGAAAGCCTCGGCGCCGATAGCGTCGGCCTCCGGCGATTCAGCGATGATTGCGCCATCATCGGGCAGGTCAATGAATTCCTCGGTGGCCAGAATTTCTTTGGCGCGTTCGGCATTTTCTGCCGGCACTTGCAGCCGCACGCCATCGATAACCGCACCATACCCCAGGGTATAGGAAAATTCATCGGCAATCATCGCCTTGATATCGTGGGATTCCAGGCGCGTTTTAGCCAATTCCGCCGACATCAGATTGCGATAGGTGGCAATGGTGATCATACCTTAATTTTGCACAAACAAAAGCGGGATGTACACGACAAAAACTGATAGGCAAGCAGTTATAACATGCTACCAGAAACCTGCTTTTGTTTGCAAAGAAGAAGTCGCATGATTTCGCCGCATCTGCTTCGTTGCGAAAGGCTTGCAGTATGCTTATACAACGGCGCCGTTCGCGCCTCGCATCTACGGCAAACTTATGTGATGCAAAATTAAGGTCATGAATGGCCGCTTCGGTTGTCTGCGTCGAGGCTGATTACCGGCTCGCCATGAATTGACCGGCTGAATATTCCACAAATCACGGACCAACCCCTTTGGCCCTCCGCACGAACCGCCCTCGTTTTCCTCTCAGAGCAGAGACAACTGATTGTCGTATGGAATTGGGAAAACGCCGACGATGACCCAGGGATTCGGCGCTCGAAAATGGAATGCTTGGGTAGTGCCCAGAAAGAAATGGAGGTCGTGCTTGAGGAATTCGTCCAGATACTTGGCCCGCACCTTTTTTAGTGCCGTTTTTTCATCTCCTGCGGCGCTTCGCAGGCACTTCCAGAACAATGCGCCGATTTCGCCTCCCAGCGCCTCGACCAGCGCGAGTAAATACTTTTGACGCTCAAAAAGCATGATTTAGGTTATCCCAGTCCCGATCCACTTGCAATCTCGCCGTTCCATCGCGGCAACAGAGCAAACTTGGAGGTGATGGTTCGTCTATTTTATCTGTATTGCCCCATAATTTAAAAACATACTCGTGAAATGCGGGTTCTTATCCCCAAATAAATTTGGACCCATTTCCATCCGTTTGCGGGAAAACAGGATGGGGCCCTGATTGCCCCATCCCTTTTTATTTGTGAACACCAAGAAGAAGGTGGTACAAAGCAAATTTACCATCTAACCGTTCATGCATTGTATCAGCACTGAACTCGTAGGATGGCAGGACAGATGATGGCTTCAGAATTGACTTGTGATCCGGAACGCATAACCGCTTTAAGCACCGTCTAATTTCGTACTGCAATTTGTCAAATGCGATCTTGATTTGGTTGTCCATCACGTATCCGACCATTCCGCCACATGGCATGCCACCTGAATATTGCCCGGATACGAAACGTTGCATACCCTCCTCCACATAAGCATCAATCAAACTCGCAAAACCAGAAGCTCTGGTTACATGGAGACGCTTGCATTCGACGGTGAAAAAGATTGTTTGGCCATAGTGTTGGGGCGGATAGAAATTAATGTCGTTGCGCCCTTCTTCGGTGCCTAAAGTCGGATCAGTTATCGGGTCTTCGAGAGTGACGAACCAAGAACGGCCAGCGGCGACATAGGCCTTTATAAGTGCATCACGAAATACGGCGGTGATTCGAGTTTCATGACGGACGCTGCAATGCAAAGAGAAGTTCTGCCAAGTCTCAAGAATCACTTGCATGACCTCTCCCGCGAAACCCATGGGAAACAGTTTGCGCTTGAGAGGTTGCGAAGAGCTGACGTGTCCTAAGCGCCCCATCCACCCTCCTCAATCATTCGGCGCAGGATCTCGTCTGCATCGTTCAATGCGGCCGTGCGTGTCCAATGGCGGAGGTTAAGTGGTTTTAGAATATGAACTCGATCTGGTTCATAGTAGGCGAAGCCGCGCAAACATTGAAATACAACGCTACTATCGTGTGCTGCATTTTTGCGGATGGCCACTAGTATTTTTTCTACACGCCCCTCCATTTTGGATTCTGTGTAGTCTTTGGGGCTATTTCCCAGGCCAAGCGTCACAACGGCCAAGTTTGATTTGGTGGCCGTGCATCCTTTGGCCCAAAGATGCTTTTTAGTCCGCGACCAACCACCAAAAGTCTTTGTAATTGTTAGAGCGTAAGCTTTGCGATGGGACTCTTTCGATTGTGCGGCCGTATAGAGTTTGTCTGAATCGAGCGAGCCGGGTGTTGAACTCGGACGAAAAATATCGATAGTGTCAGCAACGAGTTGTCGTTCCCAGTCGCAGAATTCGTAATAATCAAACACCCATGCATCCAATTTTGTCTTTGCTGCGCGAACTAACGCTTCCCTACACAAAAGATTTTTTTTCTTGGCAAGTTCCCTTCGTAAATCATGCAAGCATTCCGCACATTTTCCAACAATCTGCCTGCTCTTATCTGGATGCGGCGTATCTTCAGGCAGCGGAAATGGTAATTCCAACATCTCTTCAACCCTCACGATAGGACGTTCAATGCCGATGTTGGCTGTGGTATGAAACAAAAGATATTGGGTTAGTGGACTGGCAAAAACGGCTGTAAGGAACAAGAGTTCTTGTTCCTCGTCACGCGGCGCGCAGATGGACTGAAAATCATCCTGAAAAAGGACATCAAAGTCAGAATATAAAAATTTCTTGCAGGCTTTGTTTATTAAAAGTAGCGGCGCTTTGTAAATTAAGGCATTTCGTGTGCAATCCAATCCTTTATCTTTGTATAGTTGACCAATCGGATGACAGTTCTCTTGCAACAAAATCAAATCCGTCACAGACGTCTTCGCGGTAAGGAGCAGATCCGTTTCTTTCCAAAATACCTTATTAGGCTTTTGTGTGCTTTCTGTCGCACCTCGAAATCCTTGTCCCTTGAACCACGAACGATGCCGATCCGACGGAATGGAATCAGCGTCTTTTGGTGGACTTTTGGCAATGCGAGAAAGCCTTGGAAATTTTGCCAGCCGCTCAATCAATCGAGCATCGCGCGGCGTGCCCCAATAATATTTCTTCCATGCAGCAGCGGCTTCGCCTCGTTCGGCGGCGACGCATATCTCCCCTTCGGAAAGAACCTTTTGATCTTCCGGCATCACTGGAATCACAGCTTGGCGTGGGTCAAGCAGTTCTACCTTTGGCGTGATGAATTCAAAATTGCCGAGCGCTTCAGTTCTATCACGCGGATGATAGCGCCCAACAAAGCACGGGCAAGCTGCCGTGGGGAACAGAATGAACCTGTAGTCTGCCAGCAGCCAAACTGTCTCCAAGCGGTGTCTTTTCAACCATACAGCTTGGAAACGGTCGGTATTATTGCTTAGAAATACGCGTGACGGCAAAACTTGGCAAATGCGCCCGCTATGCAACAGATGAAGACCTGCTTTCCACATAAAGGCGCAAGCGAGTTCCTTTGTCGGGAATAGTGTTTGCAATTGATTGGAAGTCGGCGCGTCTTGCCCCTCATTCCATCCGACATATTGGGCATAGGCGTTGTTCTTAGAAAACAACCAGGATTCAGCCGCTGGCGCTGACTTGCGACTGACCCACGGCGGATTGCCAATGACAAGGTGAAATTCGCGATCCGCTGGAAGTTTGAAGAAATCGAACTCGCGCACGGTTGCGAAGTGTCCTCCTTTGGGGCGGGGTTTTTCACGCTCCCACAGAATGCGTGGGAGTAACTTTTTGCGCGTGTCACGTTCCAACGCGTCGCGTAGCTCAACAATCTCCTTGGGCTGCATCTGGTCGAGAAACGCTAAGTAAAGGCTGAAGCAGGTGACCAAACAAGCGGTAAGCTGGATGTCAACTCCGTGGATATTTTTCTCCAACAGGCTCATCAAACCTTCGTAGCGCTCCCTGGTATCTGCTTTCGGATTCCGCCGCCGCCATTCTTCAGCCATGCGGACGAAAAGAATCACAAGAAAAATACCAGAGCCGCAAGCGGGATCGAGACAGCGTTTGTCGAGCAGAGTATCCCACCTCTCCGTAGCGATGTCCACAGTCAGTTCCGCAAGTCGTGGCGGAGTGTAATAAGCGCCCTGTAACCGTTGTCGACCTTTACGCAGATGATGCCGTCCGTAATTCGCTGCTTCCATTTCGGTTTCAGCACCAAGAAACTCTTCGTAGATGGAACTGATCAACTCTACCGGAATGAAACTGAAATCGTACAGTTTAAAGAGAGATAATTGCCCTGTGCGTAAGTTCTCGCCAGCGACCAAACGCTGGAGATAACCGACGTCCGTTTCGCTAATGCTTCCGATGGGGAAGGGATCACCAAACAGTGAGCCGTTGAAATCGCTGCGGAGTGCATCAAAGAGTTGTTCAAGGGCGGCCGCTTTGTTCGTGGCGCTGTTGAGCAATTTGAGCATGTCTGACGCTTCTGGCAATCCGTTCTTGATGAGATAGGGAGGGCCGATAATACCGCGGTCGAGCAGATAGCAGGAAAAGAGAAAACGTCCAATAAAGGCATGCGCACGTTGATAACTCTTTTTGGATTTCTCAGGACTAATCAGATTTCTTGCAGTCTTGAGGTTCTCAAGCAGATCGTGGTCAACCGCCTGCTTTGGATCAAACAAACTTTTGTAATCGCGGTAAATTGCACCGGTCTCAATGCGTAGGATCAACCGACGTAAACGGATGACGAGTTCGGCCGATTCAAGGTGCTGAATTATCTCGCCGGCAAGCTGTGCGGCTTGGCCGGAAGAGTCCTGTTGAGACGGCTTCGCCAAGGTGGAAAAGAGTTCAACTTTGTCGCGGCTTTCGACCAACAGCAGAGTTGTTGCCCCGAGGTTCCAAAGCTGCTGCCGAATTTTCCCTATCTCGTTCGTTTTGTTTTGCCCTGCGTTAAACACACAAACGGTAGGGCGACGGTCCACGCAGAGGACGGCATCAAGCTTAAGATCATCAAATAAACGCCGCAAAGTGTGTGCGTGACTGCGAAATTCTTCTGATTGTTGCCATTCATTATTGGCTTTCAACAGCCGAGCATTCACACAGCCATCCCACCCTTGGCTTTTCAGAACACGAGAATCAGGCGTGATGGTGGCGATGCTCATTTCAAAATGGTTTAACGACTTTCGTAATTCACAGATTCGATTTACGACGAAGAGTAGGGCGTCCGTCCGTTGACGACCTTGCGAACAAAAATGTGTCAAAAGGGGGCCGAGATGTCAAGCCTGAAGGATAAAAAATCATTATTGCCTGTTTTTTTGCCCATCGTGACAAACAATCAATCCTACCCCCGGCCGTGAATGTGCCAATACAACAGGAGGGTGGCGGTTTTTTCCTGCATTTCAAAGTTGCCGGTACGCGAGGCGGCCAAAGCGGCAAATCGCTCGTTGACTTGGCGCAGGCAGTCGTTCAATTCCTTTCGACAATGCCGGCAATCATCTGCCGATTTTGGTACTGCGATTTCACCGGTTACGCCCAGACCGGATAAGCGCGACACCAGTTCGGCTTGGGCCGCATAGCGGCCAGCCCATGACTTGATGTCGCCGCAAAAGGCGACCTCGTTCTCGCGGATACTGGATGATGTGCTCATGAATCGAATGTCCAGGGCTTAAGCATTGGGGTTAAGTCAATTTTCATCAATTCGTTCTGAAGACAAACATAATCAGCCCAGGGAAACCATCTTCTGCCTTTTCTTCTCACCCATTGCTGGCCTCCTTGACGATGGATTTGCATGAGGGGCAACGGAATCGGCCTTTGCCGAGATCCTTGAAGCACAGGCCGGTATCGGTGTCGAAGTCATTGCCACGGTATGTGGCCAACCGACCTGTTATCAGAACATCCTCTTTCAAGCCGCAGGCCGGGCACTCCAGCAGTTCCCGGTCATTGGTGAAAATACCAAGTGCCTTGGCCTGTCGAAAAATCGGTTCATAACCGCGTATAAGCTCGGCAATGCCGGTCGCGAGGGAATGCACCGAATCCTGATGCACTGCAGAAATTCGTTTTGGTTTACGTTTCCGTTTCCGCAAGGACTCGCCAACCGGTTCAATCCTTTTGCGCGCGTCCTGCCATTGCCGCTCATCCGCGTTGAACTGGTCCACCAGCCGTTGGGTGAATTGCTGACCGGAGGGCAGATTGCGGCGAATATCGGCTGGCGGAATTTGAGGCATCACTGGCTCTCGTATTTCGCGTGGGTTTCGGCAACCACTGCGTGTTTGCGCGATGTGGTTGGTTCGAATACCACATGCACTTCCGCATTCAGCGCATGAGCCACGCGGCGGAGCATGCCCAACGAGTGTCCTTCGTAGGCCGGAGACTCCAGGCGGCTAACCTGCTGTTGCGAAGTCTTTAGCTTGCGCGCCAGTTCTTTTTGAGAAAGGCCGGCTTCTTTACGGAGCGCGGCCAGTTGCAAGGCGACATCCCACGCCTCACCAGCGCGCCGAAAGCGTTCGGCAAAATCCTTGTCCTTTAACTGTTCATCCAGATACGCGTCAAAATTCGTCTTCTTCATGGCTCTATCCTCGCCAACCAATCCTTCATGCGCTCAATGGCTGTTCGGCGGTCACGGGTTGGTATGTCCCAATCCTTATTCCGTATGCCATGCAAGGCCACGATCCGCCGTCCCCGCATGAAAAAGTAAAGCACCCGCGTGTTCAACTTTCCCACATGCCGGAGTTCAAACAGGCCTTCTCCGATGACCTTGGATAACGGCGCGCGGTGATACTGCCTATTTCGCAGTTTCGCCAATCCCGCCATGATGGCCGCAAAGTCATCGGGATCGCTCTCCTTGAGTTCGTCAAGGAACTCCCGCACGGGACACTTGCCCGTTTCCGACATGTAAAACTCTACGCTGAATTCCATGGCAATGCAACATCATTATTGATGTATTACAGCTCAGCGCCCGCCGCAAGGGCGGTCTCATACACGGCATCCCGCCCCGACAAGGTGATCTCATCGGCCAGCAGTTTGTCCACACCCTGACAACCGGATTTAACCACGTGGTTCAAGACCTGAGCGCCAAGCGTGGCCCGGGCTTCCAAGGTACAGTCATTGGCCCGCGTAATGGCAAAGGTGTTGCCCCCACCCGAGCAAGTCATCACCAACGAGCGGAACGAAAAATCGGCGGGGTCGGCGGGCATCAGATGGATATGCTCCCGGGGCAGGCTGTGGCCGCTTTTGTCCATCTGCGCCTTAAGCCAACCGGCCAGGAGCCGCGCCGTCGAGGCGTGACCCTCGACACGGACTTCCCCGATCGCGGCCAGATTATCCCGGCATTCCGCAGCATCGAAAAACTGGGCGAAAAGCTGGCGGTAGGGCGTTAGTCGGCCCCAGTTCAGATCGCTGACGGCAACGCCCATCTGGCGCAACCGTTCCACGAAGTTGGCCAGGGCGCGCAAATCGTCCGCCGTATAGCCGGCCGAATCCACGACCATGCGCTCCGCCTGTTTCGCAAAGAGCAGGAAATCCTGGCGGTCAAACGGCGGTTTCGGCCACCAGACAACCACCGGCAGATCGGGCGCCAACAGCGTGGCCGCCAGGCTCGGCAGATTATCCGCCATGATGCCGCGGCCGGTCAACCGGATTTGATCGCAGCAGACACAGCGCTGGCACGTTTCGGATTCCTGGCAGATCACGGCAACTTCCGCGCTTAGCTCCGGGGGATCAAGATCCGGCTCGGATGTGACCAGGATCACGCGGCACGGATTGCGGCCGATAACATTCCCGATCACCTCCAGCGCCGCGCCGGTTTCCCGCTCGGACGACCCCACGGCAACCAGGTTGGCCACGACCGCCCGCATGGTCATGTTCGCGGATGCCGCCGCTCCCCCGGTCCGCGGCATGGAGATCCACAATTTTTCCAATTCGCTTTCAATGGCCGCGGTTTCAACTTGCCGCGGACCCGCCGCAATTCGAATGCTCATAATCGCCTCCAGCTGCGCCCATCGCGCGCCATTAAGTTGTCGGCAGCGGCGGGGCCCCACGTGCCCGCCTCGTAATTGGGGAAGTCCCCGGGCGGCGAGGCCTTCCAACCTTCCATGATCGGCATAATGCGCGACCAGGCCGTTTCGACTTCATCCGCGCGGGTAAACAGCGTGGCATCGCCCAGCATGCCGTCCAGCAGAAGCCGTTCGTAGGCCTCCGGCGGTTCCATCCCGAACGCGGACCCGTAATCGAATTCCATCTTCACCGGCCGGATGTTAATGGCCTGGCCCGGGACCTTGGAACTGAACTTGATTGAAATACTTTCGTCGGGCTGAATCCGCAGCACGAGCAGGTTAGGATCCATGCCTGCCAGGGCGCTGCCAAACAGCGAGAGCGGCGCCTGCCGGAACTGGATCGCGATTTCCGTAATCCTTTTGGGCAGGCGCTTGCCGGACCGCAGGTAAAATGGGACGCCGGCCCAACGCCAGTTGTCGATGAATAATTTGACGGCAGCGTAGGTATCGGTGGTCGAGGCGACGGCCACGTTTTTTTCGTCGCGATAGGCCGGCACAAATTTGCCGTTGAGGGCGCCAATCCCGTATTGGCCGCGCACGGTCATGGCGTTCGTATCATCCGGCCGGATCGAACGGATCGAGCCGAGCACTTTGACTTTTTCGTCGCGCACGGCATTGGCATCCATGGCCGCGGGCGGCTCCATGGCCACCAGGCTGACCAATTGCAGCATGTGATTCTGAATCATGTCCCGGATGACACCGGCGGATTCGTAATATCCGCCGCGCCCCTCCACGCCGACCGATTCCGCCACCGTGATTTGAACATGGTCCACGAAATTCCGGTTCCATAACGGCTCAAAAATGCCGTTGGCAAAACGGAACACAAGGATATTCTGCACCGTCTCTTTGCCCAGATAGTGGTCAATGCGATAGATTTGATCCTCATCGAAAACCGTATGGACCGTGCGGTTCAGCCCCTGGGCCGTGTTCAAATCATGCCCAAACGGCTTCTCGATCACGGCGCGGACCCAGCCGCCGGACGGACTGCGATTGAGCTTGGCCGCACCCAGTTGCTCGAGGATGACGGGGAAGTAATCGGGCGCGGTGGCCAGATAAAACAGCCGGTTGCCGGCCGTGCCGCGCTCGGCATCCAGGGAATCCAATAATTCGCCCAACCGCCGATAGGCGGCTGGATCGTCGAAATTGCCCTGAAAATATTCGATCTGCCGGCTAAAATTTTCCCAGACGGCCGGATCAACCGGCCGTTTGCGGGAAAATGCATTGATACCTTCCCGCATCTGGTTGCGAAACTCGGCGGTGGGAATGGGCCGCCGCGCCATGCCCACGATGGAAATGCTGTTGGGTAACAGCCGTTCCAGTCCCAGGTTATAGAGCGCCGGAACCAGTTTGCGCTTGGTCAGGTCGCCGGAAGCGCCGAAAATGACCACCGTGCATGGTTCCGGCGTGCGTTGCAGGCGAAGCCCTTCGCGCAATGGATTCTGAATGTGTTTCATCATAAGTCGTTCCTTGGATTGTTATTCTAACACCAAACCCCGCTAATTCAACATTATATTGATCGACAACCAATAAAATTCGTTTTATCGTTGAAATTAATGGCGTGATGAAAAAGTCCGCCAAAGACGGCAACAAAGAAAATCATGGATTCCCGATCAGGTCGGGAATGACAATTATGCGTCGCTATTCTGTCATTCCCGCGAAAGCGGGGATCCATTCTGTGCTTTGAAATTTCCCTTGGTACACTGAATTTTCATGAAAACAATTTTGATTGTCCTGGATTCCGTCGGTATCGGCGCGGCGCCGGACGCGGCGGAGTACGGTGACGCCGGCGCCAATACTCTCGCTCACCTGGCGGAAGCGGCGAACGGAATTCATCTGCCCAATCTCCAGCGGCTGGGGCTCGGCAACATCCCGGCGCTGATGCCCTCCGGAGCATCCCTTCGTGGAGTTCCTGCAGCGGAACAACCGTTGGCCGGCTATGGCGCCATGCAGGAAGTATCGAAGGGCAAAGACACGACCACCGGTCACTGGGAAATCGCGGGGCTGGAACTGGCGCGCGGGTTTCACCTGTTTCCCAAAGGCCCGCCGTCATTCCCCCCGGAACTGGTCGCGGCCTTCGAACAGCAGACCGGAAGGCGCCTCATCGGCAACCAGGCCGCCAGCGGAACCGCTATTATCCAGGAGTTGGGCGAGCGCCAAATGCGCGAAGGCGCCTGGATCGTCTATACCAGCGCCGATTCGGTATTCCAAATCGCGGCCCATGAGGAAATAATTCCACGGAGCGAGTTGTACCGCGCCTGCGAAATCGCCCGCGCCCTCTGCGACCCGTACCAGGTCGGCCGGGTTATTGCCCGGCCGTTTGTGGGACGGCCCGGCGCTTTCCGGCGCACCGAAAACCGCCGCGACTATTCCTATCCCCTACCCGAACCGACCGTGCTTGACCGCCTGGCCGCGGCGGGCGTTACGGTCACAGGCGTGGGCAAAATCGAGGACATTTTTTCCCATCGCGGCCTCACGCAATCCTTTCACACCAACACCACGAACGCCTCGCAACAGCAGGTACTGAAACTGGCGCGCAGCCGGCAAGACGGCCTGATCTTCGCCAATTTCATTGACTTCGACATGCTCTACGGCCACCGGCGCGATGCCCGGGGCTATGCGGCCGCCCTGGAGCAGACCGACCGGTTTTTCAGCGACCTTTTGGCCGTGATGCGCGCGGAAGATTGGCTCATCGTCACCGCCGACCATGGCAACGATCCCACCTTCCACGGGACGGATCACACGCGGGAATACGTGCCGCTTCTGGCTTACCAGCCGGGCCAGCCCGGCCGTTCTTTGGGCATACGGCATGGATTTTACGACATCGCGCAGAGCCTGGCGACGCTCTTCGCCCTGCCGCCCATGCCGCGCGGGGTGTCATTCGCGGCCCGCCCTTCGACTTGTCCGCCATAGCTCGGCAAGCGAAGGCGTCCCCTTCATCGGAGATGGACAAACCCTTATTCATGATCTACGATCCTGACATGACGGAATCCATCCAGCGCACGTCTCTGGCCAACCAGGTTGTTGAAATCCTGACAGCGGCAATTCACCGTCAGGAATGGAAGGATCGTCTGCCCGGCGAACGAAGTTTGTGCGAGCGCTATCAAGTCAGCCGGCCGACCATGAGGTCAGCCTTGGCGATATTGAAACGCCGCGGGTTCATCAGGATTGTGCCGCGGCATTCCAGCCGCATTCTCGCGCATCACGGAAAACGAACCGTTCAACCGGCGCCTCGCGCCATCGGCCTCGTCCTGGGGTTGCCGTTTCAAAATATCCCGCATTGGAATCTTCAATTTATCGGCATGCTCGAACAGCATTTAAATGCAGCGGGATATACGTGGGCGGTGCATACGCTCGCGCACTCGCCGCACCGGTCCGCCGAAAGCGACGCCACGAACCTGATAGCCGCCAATCCCCTGGCTTGTTGGGCGCTGGCGTTCGTTTCGCGCGACATTCAACGCCATTGCGTAAAAACCGGCCTGCCGACACTCGTGCTCGGCTCATGTTATCCGGGCATCCGGCTGCCTTCCTTCGATATCGCTTACCAGGCTGTGGGCCGGCATAGCGCGGCGACTTTATTGCGACTGGGGCATCGGCGGGTTGTTTGGACCTGCCCCCAGCCCGCGTTTGGCGGCGACCTGCTTGCCGAACAAGGCTTTATCGAAGCACTGCATACGGCCTCCATTCCGGACATTACGCCGATAATCGTTCATCACGCGGAAGCCCCGGAGGAACTCCAGCAAGCCATCCACAAGCATTGGAACCAACCGGCGCCTCCGACCGCCGTTGTGGCAACCTCTCCGCGCCACGCGCTGACCCTGGCGGGCATTCTACTGCAGCAGGGCTTGCATATCCCGCGGGATGTCTCGATCATCTGTTTGCGGGATGATGCTTTTTTGTCGTATTGCGTTCCACCGTTCGCGCGCTACACCGCCGATCCCGATCGGGCCGCAAAACGCTGCACCCGGGCGTTGATTCAATTGGCCTCAGCCGGCGCGCTCCGTTCCCCCCAGATTCGCGTGGACGCGCAATTTATCGAGGGCGGCACCCTGGCGCCGGCGCGGACGACCGCCTGACCGCAACGCCGACGCCAGATACCCCCGCCATCTGGTAACTTTAATTTACCAGATGTTTTGCTTTGCAATCCAAGGCCCCGGCCCTATAGTTTTAAACATCTCCCCGGAGTGTCGCTAATCATAGAGTTCTGCAAAATAGCACGAAACCCGGTCATAGACCGGTGCTACACATTCGAATATTATGCGCAAGTGTAATGTATTGAAATGCTTACGATGTAGCACCGCTCTGTGAGCGGAGTTTTAAATGCCTATTTTGCAGAACTCTATGTCGCTAATCAATAAAACGAGGAAAAAACACATTATGAAAATCGCCAAATTATCCGTGAAACGAGTGTTCGCCGACGGCCGGCATAACGCCTTTACCAACATGGCCCGGTTCAAAGACCACTACTATATCGCTTTTCGGAGCGGGTCTTTCCACTGTTCCATGGACGGTCACATTGTCGTGATCCGTTCCCGCGACCTGAATACCTGGGAAAAAACGGCGGATTTGTTCCAGGTGGATAGAGACAGCCGCGACGCCCAGCTCATGGCCTTGGACGACCGACTGGTTGTGATCAGCTTCGTCAGCGACAAACGCTACGGCAAAATATTCGACCACCAGGCGGTCTACGCGGCCACACAGGACGGCGTAACATGGTCGGCCTGGAAGCCGTTCCTGGAGAAGCACGCCCATTTATGGAGCGTGAAAAAATTCGGGGACCACTATTACGCGGGATTGTTTTATAATTACCATGATCCCAAACAATGGAAGGCGGGCCTGGCCAAATCCAAAGACGGTTTCGAATGGGAATGTGTCTCCCTGATTTGCGAAGAAAACGCGCCGGATGAAACGGCGATTGAATTTCTCGCCGACGGCACCTGCGTGGCCCTGGTGCGCCGCACGCACGCCAGCGCCCTGATCGCGACCGCCCGTCCGCCTTATAAGGACTGGAAGATCAAGGACAGCGGCTATGATTTCGGGGGCCCGGCTTTGGCGAATATCCAGGGCCACCTGCTGCTCGGCTCCCGCTGGAGCGTGGCCTTGCAGCCGGCGGCGTCCACGTCGTCCGGAAAACCGATCCAGGAAGAAAACCAGGCCGAGATCAATTATGTCACCGCCCTCTTCGAATTGCGGGAAGACGGCGTTCGCACTCCGTTTGTGTTGCCCAGCCTGATGGACACCGGGTATCCCGGCTTCGCGCATCTGGGCGGCAAACACTGGTGCATGTGTTACTACTCGTCGCACGACAATGTATTAGGCAGCGACGCGCCGTGCGATATTTATCTGGCCCAATTCGAAGTCGAGTTTTGAAGATGAAACCCGGCCGACTGTGACCTTGACACAAAAGGGCTCCGTGGTGTCTGCCATAGGCGGATCCGCCTTCGGCGGAAAATTCCGGCGTTCGACCCTCAAATTCCGGTGGGGAGCAAAAAAAGCAATCATCCTATCGGCTGGCGGCGGGATGCAGCCGACGATACCGGCTGGGGGGAATACCGGTCAGGTGCTTGAACCATTTGGAGAAGTGCGATATATCTACGAACCCGTATGCCTCGGCGATATCCGCCATACTCGAGGGTGAGACACGCAATTCGCACATAATGACTTTCAGGCGTTCTTTTTCCCAGAATGACTTGGGCGAATCGTGAAAGAAATGGCGGAACAGCCGATGCATCTGCGCATGACTGAGTCCGACGCGTTGGGCCAGCTTAGCGCCCCGATAACGGCCGGGGAAATAACCTCCGTAAAGCAGCAGGCTGCGCAGCCGCCAGATACGCGGATCCATGCGGCTCGGCGGCATATCTTGCAGGCGTTCGCTCGCGAGGTGATGGAGCACCAGTTTGTGCGCCATGGCCTCGATCCCAATACATCCGGCATCGCCCGCTTTATTCAACTGCTCAATGGTTTTAAGATCGCGGATACATGCGGCAAAGTCATCCGGCCGGAACACGGGCGGCAGGCTGAGCCGACTGTCCGCCGGTTTGCCGGTAGACAACCATAGCTTGTAGCGCATCCAGAAGAACTCAAACGGTTCCAACGTCACCAAGCAATACCGGGCAGCCTGGGGCACGGCCATGACCATTCCGGGTTCGACGAGATGGTCGGTTCCATCCATGGTAAACCGGGCACGCCCCTTGACGACATATCCCAACATCGAACAAGGGTCGGTCCGCTGCTTTTTAAACGGAAATTGCAAATGGTCGTAGTGCAAATACAGGAATTGAAAATGATGTTGTGCCAGCCAGTTCATGACACTAAATCATAGGGCCTGGGACGGAAATGGCAATCCATTTCGGGGCAGTAATTTCGCGCAGGCATCGGCATGATACTGGCATACAAATAAAAGAGACTGGCATACCTTGCGGGTTGGCGCCTTCCTGATAGGATTGTAACGGTGATATAGGATTATAGTTAAAGCATGAATTGGGAGAATGAAAAAACCATGCGCAACGTTATATTTTATGTTTCGCCAAACGGCAATGACCGGTGGTCGGGGCGGCGGCCGCGACCAGACAAACGCGGAACCAATGGTCCGTTCGCCACCTTGGCACAGGCACAAAAGGCGATCCGGGCATTAAAAGCTCGCTCGACAAATTACGGCGGTATTCGCGTATTAATCCGGCGCGGGACCTATGAATTAACGGCGCCGCTCGTGTTGAAGCCCGCTGATTCCGGCACGGCCGAGTCGCCCATTGTGTATGCGGCCTATCCCGGCGAAACTCCGGTGATCAGCGGCGGACGCCAGATCACGGGATGGCGGCGCTATGACCAACGATTATGGACGGTGGATCTGCCTGCGGTCAAACGGGGACAATGGTATTTTCGACAGTTATTCGTCAATGGTGAGCGGCGTTGCCGCGCCCGGCTGCCGGATGCGGACACGTATTATCCCGTGGCATCCGCGCTTAACCCGCAAAACATCAAAGACCCCCGCAATAAAAAAGGATTTTGCGGGCGACCAGGCGATCTCCGGTTATGGCGCAACGCGGAGGATGTCGAGATTGTCATTCTGCATCGCTGGGAGATTTCACGGTCGCGCCTTGCTTCCGTCAACATGACCAAGGGTGTTATCAATCTCCAGACGCCGGCGTTCTGGCCGATTTTAAACGACCGGCGCTTCTTTGTGGATAATGTCTTCGAGGGGTTGACCGGTCCCGGAAAATGGTACCTGGATCGGAAGGCCGGCCGGCTCTATTACTGGCCAATGCACGGGGAGGACATGCGCCAGGCGAAAGTCGTCGCGCCCTGCCTGAGCCAGTTAATCCGGTTGGAAGGCCGACCGGAACTCGGCCGTTTTGTCGAGCACATCCACTTTAAGGGGTTGTCATTTTGCCATGCCGATTGGAGTTTACCCAAAAAAGGATATCCGGGATTTCAAGCGGCATTCGATGTGCCGGGCGCGATCGCGGCGGTCGGCGCACGGCATTGCCAAGTCAAGGCTTGCGAGGTGGCACAGGTTGGAACCTACGCCATCGAGTTCGGATGCGGCAGCCAGGATAACCGGATCGTCGGCAACCATTTGCACGACTTGGGCGCCGGCGCCATCAAGATCGGCGAAAATATAGAGCGCTGGGATGAAGCGGCGGCGGCCGGCCGGAACGCGGTGACCGACAATCGTATCTATGACGGCGGCAAGGTATATCTGGGGGCGGTCGGCATCTGGCTGGGACACGGCCACGACAATCGGATTGCACATAATGAAATCCATAATCTCTATTATACCGGTATTTCCGTGGGATGGGACTGGAATCACGCGGCCACCCGGACGGTCGGGAATATCATCGAGTTCAACCATATTCATCATGTTCTCATGAACAGGACGCTGTCCGACGGCGGCGGTATTTACACCCTGGGCATTTCGCCGGGCACGGTGATCCGCAACAATCTTATTCATGACATTTACGGCCACACGGCCGCCAGCCGCGGTATATATCTGGATGCCGCCACCTACGGCATCGTGGTCGAAAACAACATTGTGCATCACACGCTTGGGCCGGGCTTCCGGGCGCAGGTGTTCACCACCGGCAATGTGATCGTCAACAATATCTTTGCCCTGGGTTCTGCGGCACAGCTTGGGTTCGACACGGACCGCCCCAATGTCTTTATGCGTAACATCGTATATTGGGAAGAGGGCAAACTTTTCACCCGCGACCAATGGGACAGTTACGACACCATGTTCGATAACAATCTGTATTGGCGCTCCGGCGGCGGCCCTATCCGATTCGGCAGCTATAGCTTTAAGGCGTGGCGCCAGAAATCCTGGGTAATAATGCCGAACCGCGAAACGACAATGGGCTTCGACCCCTCTCTGCGTCTGGATCAGCACTCGCGCATAGCCGATCCGTTGTTTGTTAATCTGAAAAAAGGCAACTTTGCGCTCAAGCCGACCTCGCCCGCCTGGGCTTTGGGATTTCAGCCGATCGATATTTCGACAGTTGGCCCACGGTCTCCGAGGTATTGGGATAGAGCGGGAGCATGCCGGGAAAACGAATGATAGCGTTTTAACCACCATGAACCGCTATAATAAACAAGAAAATCATGCCAGAAGACAGCCGGCAGGGACGCCGGCTGCCACCTTTAGAATGCTTAAGGTGGCCGCCGACCTCCGGGCGGCGGTTTCTGGGTTGCGGGCGTTAGCCCGCTTTAGCGCTTTAATTTCACAAGGAAATCGAACCATGATAACCCCGGCATTGGTAATGGCCCTGGCACTTGGTATTGCATCCGCCTCGGAACAGACCGACAATCTGCTGAAAAATCCGTCGTTTGTCCCGGCATCCTCCAATCAACCGGGCCGGATTGAGGCATGGAGCCTGGTTCCGCTGACCGGCTGGGAGCGGCAAAGCCGGTTAATCAGTCCCGCAGCGCCGTATGAGACCGTATATTTGGAGCGCAAGTGTTCCGGCAGGGCTGAATTGAATCAGGGGCCGTTGACGTTGGAATCCAACACTTGGTATGTCCTGACGGCCTTGTATAAGGCATCCTTGTCGCCAGCACCGGTGTCCGGAAATTTATGGCTGGGCAGGGCATCGTTAAAAGACAATCAGGATTTTGGATATACGGGCGATCAAATTACAATGGGCTCGGCCGGCCAATGGCTGCGTGCGCGTTGCTATTTCAATAGCGGCACGAACATTGTATCGGGGATTCAGGCGCGATTTTTCGGCCAGGGCACTTGTGCGATCGGCGAACTGGAGTTGCGTAAAGTCAGAAACACCGATTTCGAGGGGGAACTTCTGCTGGACGGCGATTTCGAACATGGGATTGCGGGTTGTGTGCCGGCCGATTTTATAGGGAGCAAACAGTATGTGCCGACCGTGACGGCGGATGGCAATCCCGTGTCCGGTAAGCAGGCGCTGAAAGTAATGGGCACGGAGAGCGGTGCGCTGCAGCTTCCCTCGGCCCAGCGCATACTCGCCCGACCCGGCACGCGCATTCAGGCAAGCTTCCGCGCCAGAACCGATAAACCGGGCTTGGTTTTAATGAGCGCACTTGTCCGGACGGCGCCGGCCGGCGAATTCTGGCGTGAGCAAAATGGCGTTACGCTGACCGAGGAATGGCGGGAATATCGAATGGAAGCTGTCGTGCCGGCAAAAGGTTCGAACGGCTATCAGGAAGGCTGTCAATTAATCGCGCTGGTTTTTGGCAGCCAAATGCCGGCGGCGACAACCATATGGCTTGACAGCATCAGGGTAAAATATGCGCCCGCGGAAAGCGCTGAAACCGGCCGCCGTTCCACCGGCAATCGCAACCGGGTATGGAACAGCTCCTTCGAGTCCGGAAAATCGTGGTGGATATCGTGGTTCCCGCTATACGTTTTGGACAACATTCCAGAGACCCAGCCGGGTTCCGCCATGATTGACATGACCACGGCGGCGGAAGGAACCTGCAGTTTGCGCATGGATGTTCCCGTGATTCCACCGGTTTTAAAAAACCATCCCAGCCGTTGGACCACAGGCATGCTTGTTTCCGATCCATTTCCGGCTGTTGATGGCGAGGAACTGACCGTCAGCTTCTGGATGAAAACCGAGGTCGCCGGACAACTTGGCGTTTATCTGACTCCGCAGGCATGGCTGCACGGAGAAAATATAACGCTTAACCCGGGACCGACTTGGCGACGATATAGCCTGAAGGTGGCCCCAAAATCCGTGCCGGGCTACCCGGTTAACGATCGTCTTCGTTTGCTTTTTCAGTTTTCCAAGCCCGGGGTTTACGGGCTTGACGCCGTTCAAGTCGAGACGGGCGATCTGACGGACTATATGCCGCCTGGCAAGCTGGAAATCGGCGCCGACATGGCGCGCGTCTATCCGGCGTTCGCCAGCGGGGAAACGCCCGAGGCGCGCGTTTACCTGTGCTCGCGTTTGGATCGGGACGCCAAACTGGATCTGCGCGTCACGGTGAAGGACTGGCGGGATTGCGTCGTGGCCGAGGAACAGAAGCGTGTCAATGTCCCGGCCGGCAAGACCATCATGCAAACGATGCCGTTGTTTGCGGAGGCCAAGGGCCGCTTCATGGTGGAACTGCAACTGCAGGATCCCAAATCCGGCGTGACGGCTGTTAATCCTCTCTTTTATGGCATCTTCCCGCCGGCACGGGAGCTGGCTTCCGCCGAAGAATCGTCATTTGGCTCGCACCAACTTATTTTACCTCAAGGACAGATCATAGTTCATGGCGGAAATTTGGACGATATATTCTCTTTGATGCGGCTGGCGGGTATACGCTGGGATCGAACCTGGGGACTGGGGGCCTGGGCATTGCATGAACCCGAGCGAGGTCGTTGGCAGTGGATGGACCGCTATGTTAACACGGCGCTGCGGCATGGCGTCAAACTCATGCCGATTATGGGCGAGAGCGTGGGACCATTCAACGGGGCAGGCATGCCGAAATGGGCATGGTCGGATCGTCTCTGTTCCAACCAATATCTCAAAGGCGATTGCTACCCCAAACAAGAGCATTGGATAAATTTTATCGCTGCCTATGTCAGGCATTATGGCGACCGGATAGACGCTCTTGAGATGTTTAATGAAACCGGATGCTGTGAGTCGGCGCCTTATGTGGAATATGTTCGCGCCGCGCGCCAGGCGCTTAAACAGGTTAATCCGCAAGTCCGCGTTGTGGCGCCGGCGTATCCATGCCAGCAGGTGCCGTATGGCCCGGAAGATGATACCTGGGTAGGCCAGGTATTGAAGATGGGATTATATGAGGACATTGACGTATATTCGGCGCATTTTTACGGGTCGCGGCCGTATAATGGCAAATATCTCGAAGACTTCGTGGATCTTTACGGCACGCTCGAACAATCGTTGACACGCCGCATGATGTATTTGCGCAAGGCCTATGGCAACAAACCCGTGTGGGATACCGAATTCAGCACACTGGGCGGATTGGATGGAAGACTGAAGTGGGCCGGATGGCAGAATGACTTGCCATCCGCGGATGCGCCTTATGCCAATCAACGCGCACAGGCGGAACGCACGGTGCGTTGGACCGTCATGAAAAAGGCCTTGGGCATCGAGCGCTTTTTTTATCATGTCCTGCTGGATACGAGCCTGACTTGTGGTAATACGTTGTTAGAAACGAGCGGCACGCCGAAACCGGTGACGGTTGCCTATGCCCAGATGGCGCGCCGACTGGATACAGCCAAGTTTGTGCGTAAAATCAATCTGACCGAGACAACCTGGGCCTATTTATTCGAGCCGGCGGATAAACAACCGTTCGTGATCTACTGGGATTATGCCGCGATCGAAAGCGATCGCGAAAGCTCGCTAACCTTGTCCGTCTCCAAGCGGGACATTGATGCCGAAGATCTCATGGGCAACGCCATCCCTCTGGAGACGAAAAGAGGTTGCGTGGCGCTGCCGCTGGGAACCAGTCCGGTTTATGTGATGTCGCGAAATCCGGAGAAACTGTCCGCGCTTGACCTGCTGGCACGCTTTGAAAAAGCGAAGATCGCGGGCGTGGCGCCCTGCCAGGTAACAGTGGCTCTGGGCGCGCCGGATCATAAGCCGGCCCTGATCCTGGGAATGCGCAATCTGATTTTCGATCCGGTGTCGGGCAAGGTGCAGATTACCCGTCTGCCATATGGCTGGCGGGCAGCGAAAGACTCGGTCATGTTCCGTGATGTTGCGCGGGATGGCGAGCAGAGCATGGCGGTGCCATTGACGCAGTTCGAGCGTAATCCCCAAGGCGAGGCGATTGTGCTGAATGCCGAAGTGGCGGAGACGCCGGTGGAGTTTACCCGGAAACTGTGGCTATGCCGCGCGCCGAAGACGAAGACGCCTATAACGGTAGATGGGACAATTGCCGAGATTGAATATGGGGCGGCTCAACCGATTGAAATCAACGCCCAGGAACAGGTGTTAAGCCATGTGAGATGGACGTCTTGGGGTGGCGCAAAGGACGGCAGCTTGAAGGCCCGGGTGGTTTGGGATGAAAAAGCCGTTTATATTGGGATGGAAATCACGGACGACATGGTTACCAACACGGCGCCGGATAGCGCCCTATATGACGGCGACAGTGTCGAGGTTTATCTGAACACGGCGCCGGACCGGAATATATTCAAAAACACGTGGCACTCGCACCAGGGACGGGCAAACTGCGCGCCCGCAGCGCCGCCGCAAACATGTGCACGGCTGGGCTGGAAGGTGAAAGCAAAAGACAGCCTGATTGATTATATTGACGAAGGCCATGCGCAAGTTGCATCCAAGAAAACTGATACCGGCTATACCATCGAGCTCAAAATACCGGTGCGCGACATTACCTTGACGGCGGGATCGATATGGGGCTTCGATATCAGCCTGATTGACATTGATCCCGTCAGTGGCGGGAAGCGCACCCAGTTGGCGTGGGCATCCAAGGAGCCCTGGGCCAGGCCTCTGGAGTTCGGGTCCCTCCTGCTGACGCCATAAGATGTGAAAAAGACAAGCGCTGGATGGAATAATTATTGACTGGTTGTGGCCGAGACTGTCGGTTGAATTGTTCTTAACATTTTATTTGTCCAGGTTGACTTACGGTTAAAGTTTCGATTGGTGGAAAAACTCGGCGACCTTTAAATGCACACCTTGGAGGCAAAGTAGTCTTATGAAACACTATTTGACATTTTCCATGATAGGACTTGCCGTCTTGTTTTGTATTGGGTCCGGCCGGGCCGCGCCAGCGACTCCGCCAACGGCGGGCTTGCCGGAGGTAACCGTGGGAGTTGTAAGCAATGGCCCGGTTCTGGACGGCGCGCTGGACGATCCCTGCTGGGCGGCCGGCGGTGTAATCACCAATTTCTCCGTCTGGGGTGCGGCGCCAAAAAGCGATCCGCAGACGTTCCGGATATTGACCGACGGCAAGTGGCTTTACCTGGGCGGCGAAATCCAGCATCCGAAGCCCTCCTGGATCAAACCCGCCTGTCTCGACCACGATGGTCCGGTCCATGCTGACGATGCGATCGAATGGTTCATTGATCCGGGGACCAAGGGCGAGATGTATTATCATTTCATAGTCAACGCGGCCAACGTGCGCGGGGAGCAGCGGGTGACCAAGGAGGGCAAGGATAGACAATGGAATGTGGCCTGGCGCAGCGCGGCGAAAGTGACGGCCAGGGGCTGGGTGGTGGAAGCGGCCCTGCCGATGAGCGTGCTGGCGGCGTATGGCGATTTGAATATAGCGCGAATGAACCTTTGCGTGACGCGGGTTGTGCCGGTGATTGACCCGCAAGCCGTGCGCGTGGGCGAGACACGCGAGTCTTTGACGTGGTCGCCGGTATTGAGCGGATTCCATGAACCGGAACGGTTTGGAGTGCTGAAAGGCTTGGACGCGGTCAAAGTCAGCGAAGTTTATTTGCCGCGCTTTGCCGCCGTAAAGGTGGGCAGGTATGACATCCAGGGAAAAGCTTTGCAGTATGGCGTGAACGTGCAAGTGCGCAATGACAGTGCACTTGACGGGATGGCTGAAGTTGTGGTGGAGGATCATCCGCTGACCGGCAAAGGCGCAGCGGTCACTGCCGCGTTACAGCAAACCGGGCAGAACTTGACGGCGACAAACATGATCATTCCTGCGAACGCAATGGGTGACCGATGGGTGCTGGTTACATTGAAGGTGAATGGCGAGGAATGGGACAACCGCACTTTCAAGAATATCGCTGATTTACGCGCCATGCAGGCCTATCTGGACCGGAACTATTACACAACCGAGGAGCAAGGCCAGGTGATAGCCGAATTCGGTTTTCCCGATGAGGCCCTGCAAGGGAAGACTTTGAAAGTGATTGACGAAACAGGCAGGTTGTTGGGAACGGTTCCGGCCGCGAAAACAAGCAAAGCCGGATTTGAATTGAAAACCCTGAAGGAGGGAACAAGCAAGCTGGCGGTTGAATTATCCGGCAGTGATGGCCAGGTGATCTGCCGGCAGGAAGTGCCGTGCGTCAAGCGCCCGCCCAAGCCCGGATTCGAATGGAAGAAAGACCAGGAAAACCGCGTTATACTGCGCGACGGCAAGCCGTTCTTCCTGCGCTGCATCAGTACGTCATTTGACGACTTCGCGGATATGGAAGCCGGCATGCGGGACATGCAAGCAACGGGATTTAACGCCATCATGTTCGCCGCCCGTCTCGATCCCACCAACACGGCCTATCTTGACCTGGCCGCCAAGCATGACCTGCTGGTGATTCCCTGGATGGAATCTTATGGCGAGCGGCGCACGAATTATAACGGCAATCTGATCTCCTTGAAAATCATGCTTATTGGGAACAAGAATTTGACGAGGGCGGAGAAGAGCCAGGTCTATGCCGATGAGTTTCATTACCAGTTACCGCGCTTCCTGGAGGCGACCAGGCGCATCAAGGATCATCCCAATTTTCTGGCGTACTTCATTTTTGACGAGCCGATGGAAAAAAACCTGTTTGATATGGTCACTCCCGGACGGGAATGCTATCAGAAATTGATCGAGGCGGATGGCTATCATCCGGTTATGGTGAATTATTCGTCCTACATTCCCGAAGGCGATGAATATGTGGATTGGTGTGATGTGCTCTGCACCGATCCCTATTGGGTTCCGCCCGCGGCGGCGGTGCTCAGGACCACGCCGAACTGGGTCTCGAAATGCACGGTCAATACGTTGCGTCGGGCAGAAGTAACCCGCAATCCGATCTGGATTGTGCCCATGGCCGAACTCTGGAGCGGCTGTTATAAGCGGGTTATTGCGCCACAGGAACAGTTCTGCCAGACCTATCTGGCCCTGATCCACGGCGCCAAGGGCTTGATCTACTTCACCTTCCCCATGCGGTATCAATTTGTAGTGGATGCCTTGAAAGCGGTGAACGATCAATTGAAAACATTAGCGCCTATTGTTCTTAGTCCTTCCGTAAAACAGATTATCGCCTACTCCCCGGGCGAATTCGATCCGAGCGCGGAAAAATATCCGGACGTTCAGGCGGCCCTGTTCCGTCATCCGGAGGGCGGGTTTGTCCTGCTGGCGGCCAACAGCCGGCCTTATCCGGTGGAGACGACGTTTAAACTCTCCAACTTGGGCAAAGAAAAAGTGCAGCAAGTGTTCGCTAAATGGCGCGCAAACGCCAAAGACTCGTCTTTTAAGGATCGAATCGAGCCCTACGGCGTGCGCGCCTACCGCTATGACGGCAAGGGGGATAAAACCGAACCGGTTAATGTGGCGTTAACGATGAAAGCACAACCGGATGCGATCACTCCCGAACCGGCCCCGATTCCAGTAAGCGGGCGGGCGGGCAAAAAGAACTTGGTGCAAAATCCCGGATTTGAGTTGGCGACTTTGCCGGGCGCGCCGGATTATTTTCCTTTAGGGCCCCAAAACCTGAATGGCCCGCGTGCCGGTCAGCCCGGCGCCTGGTTCGAGCTGGACACCTCGCAGCCGTTCGAAGGCAAGTGTTGCTTAAGATTGAAATGCGCCACGAAAACACCGGCAAATATAACCCAAAATATGGTTCGCTTTAAGCTGTCGCCAAAGTGCGACAAGCCGACCACGTTTGTGTTTTCAGCCTACATGCGCGCCGACAGGGACGGCGTGCAGGCAACCCTCGTCCAAATCGTCAAAAGAGCGTCCGGCTTCGGCGACGCAAAACCGGTTACTCTAACAAAGGCATGGCAACGCTATTCTGCGAGCGGCGATGTTGCGGTTGAATTGGGTCGTTACAACATGTTTGGCATCATTGTCACCGGGCCGGCCGATGGATTCACAGTCTGGGTGGATGCCCTGCAATTTGAGCCGGGGGCCGAGCCCACGGATTACGAGCCATGACACTGAGTAGAGCATAGCCTGCCCACCTTAGAGGCGAAGCGTGTTTTATGAAAATCGGAACCATGCTGTGCTGGCTTGTCGTCGCGTTGGCCGGATATGCCGGCGCGGGAATAACCTATCGGCCTTCAGACCGCATTATCCGCGTCAGCGATTATCCGGCCGAGTATCCCTGCACACCGGAGCGGATCTACGCCGCGGATCGCCGGATGGGTTGGAATGTGGCAAGCTATGATCGGACAGACGCCGTTTATACTATCACGGCCAATCTTTGGATTGGCAACAACGACGGGACGGAAACGTATTTTCAGATAGGAAACGCCGGTCGCACGAATGAAACACTTATCGTGAACGGCAATGTGGTGGTTTATCCCGATTACATCAAGGATCAAAATCCGGAAGCGTATTGGTGGCAGGCGGAAAAGAAGGTTAATCGCTTGACGATCGGCGCCGCCACCAATGCAGCAATCAAAGCCACGTTAAAAATCGGCAGCGCCAAGGGAAATGAGCACACTTTATATGTTGGCGTTGTTCCACTGCCAAACAATACGGTATTGCGCGAGTGCCACGGCGGGCAGATGCACGTGTATAACGGCACGCTTACGGCCGCCGTGCAAGATAAAGAACATGCCGTCGGCGCGGCGGATCAAAATCGCATGTCATATTGGTGTGGGGATAGCCATGTGCTGGAGAACGCCACGCTATCATGGATGGCCGGCATGACTTATGGAAGCATCCGCAGCAGTTCCAACACGGTCTTTGAACACAGCGGCACGGTGTTGGTCCCCGACAATGTCCGGCATGTGGGAAGTATCTTCCGCAATCTTAAGACCGCCATTCTGGATAACGGCAGTTGCGACGTCGAGCTGGTGGATTGCGTGCTCACGAATAACGCCTGCAATTGGTCGCTGGTGAACGGCGGCAAAGGCGTAGTCACGGTGGATTGTCAAATCGCCCCGCCAACGCAAGGCGATGTGTATCGCTGCTGGGAAAATCCCAAGACGAAAATCCGCCGATACCCCGCCTGGATATCACGGCGGCATATTGTGGTGGCGGTCAAAGACGAGCTTGGCGCCGCCGTTACCAATGCGATTGTACAGGTCCATTCCGAACAGGAAGGCCTGGATTTGATTGATAACGGCAAAACAGCTGTTGACAAGTCCGGGGTCACCCCCGCCCGGGGATCGCCAAAAGCCATTCTGCTGACCGAATTGATTAAACTTGCTTCTGACCAACCGAATGAGCCGACGACGCGTGAATACACCTATGGCATTCGCATCACGGCGCCGGGATATGCGCCAAGCGAATTGAAGGGCTTTTGTCCGAAAAGCAGCGGGGAAGTTGTCGCGATCATGTTACATAAAGGGAAATGAGCTGTGACTGAAAATGACGCACGCAAGGTAATGGATGATCCTGATCGTGACTACGTGTTAGGGGCGGATTCCCATCCTCAGAGGGGGGTGCCGAACGGCAGAATCACCAAGTTCCACTGGGAAAACAGTTGTGTTTATCCCGGCACAGCAAGAGACTATTGGGTCTATATGCCGGCGCAATATGACGCCGCCACGCCGGCAGGTCTCATGATCTTTCAGGACGGGGAAGCGCTTCTTCAAGCCGGCGGCCATTATCGCGTGCCTATCGTTACCGACAATCTGATCTACAAGGGGGAAATGCCGATAACAATCTGCGTCTTTATCCAACCCGGCCGTTACCCCGGTCAATCCATTGCCCTTCGCCTTCCTGATCAGCCTCGCCATATTGAATACGATACGCTGAGCGACCGCTATGCGCGTTTCTTGCTGGAGGAAATCATTGCCGCCGTGCGGCAAGATTACAATCTGACCGAAGACCCGAATCGGCGGGCCATTGGCGGCTTCAGCTCCGGCGCCATCTGCGCATGGACGGTCGCCTGGGAGCGCCCGGATGCTTTCCGCAAGGTGCTGAGTTTTATCGGGAGCTTTACAGATATTCGCGGGGGGCATAATTATCCTTCGCTTATTCGCCGGACTCCTCGGAAGCCAATTCGGATATTCCTGCAGGACGGTGAAAAAGACCTGGATATTGAGTTTGGGAATTGGCCGCTTGCCAACCAAGAGATGGCCGCCGCCTTGAAGTTTGCGGGTTATGATTACAAGTTCGTGCTCGGCAAGGGCGCCCATAACGGGAAGCACGGCGGAGCCATCCTTCCCGATGCCTTGCGGTGGTTGTGGCGCGACTGATTCGTTGCATCTTGAATGAACCGGATATTGCACGATGGCCGCGCAATATTCGAATACTAAAAAACAAGGAATTATTTGTGTTATTACGAATCCGGTTTCGTGGTATATTCCTAAGTGATCCGCAGACGTTCCGATTAACTCGGTATAAACCACCACAAACCATTCAAACACAAATGAAATGAACCGAATAATGACAGCCAAGCGGAACACGATTGTCACCATCGATTTCTTTGACGAAGTTTGGGTCCGTAAGCGCCCGGTCAATGCCCGGGACATTGAGGACCTGCTCGCGCGCATCAAGGACTGCGGGGCGGAAGGCGTTGCCTGGCGCCTGACGTTCCTGGGCCAGGCGGCATTCCGCAGCCGGGTACTATCCCCACCCTTCCTGGATCTGGATGATTTCCATTTCACGCTCAACACGATGAAACAGCGCGGCATGAAAAACGGATTCCCCGAGGAGGAAAGCGAACGCCGCAACCTGGTGGAGTGGCTCCAAGCCACGCTGGCGGGGATAGACCCATTGGCCGTCGCGAGCGAGGCCTGCCGAAAATTAGGCCTGAAGTTCATACCCTGGTACGACATCTTTGACGGCTGGCAGGCGGGCTCTTACAACACACTCCTGCACGAGCGTCCGGAATTATGCTGGACCGACCGCAGCGGCACGAAGCACCTGCGCGGCGTGGCCAGCTACGCGTTTCCGGAAACTGTTGACCAGGTTGTGCGCGTGGTGGAAGAATGTAACGCCTATCAGCCGGACGGCTTTTACCTGTGTTGCTCCTGCCATTCCACGCATTTAGCGGAACATCCCGAAGCCTTACGGGATGGATTCGGATTTGAATTGCCCGTGATTGAGCGCTGTGTCAGGGAAACCGGCAAGGACCCGCGCCATGAGAAAGTGGACATCGCCGTCCTGGACCGGATCCGGGGCGAGTTCATGACGGAATTTTTTGCGAAAGTCCGGCAGGCCTTGCGGCCTGCGGCCGATTTACACCTGCCCCTGCAGATGCATGCCAACCTGGTCAAAACCTCGCCTTACTGGGACGGTCCGGCGGCGGTGCGCTATTATCAGGACTACCGGACATGGGTGGATAAAGGCATTGCCCAGGGGCTGGTCCTGGGCGATTTCGAATGCCTGTTCGATTGGAGACCGAACTGGGTTGTTAAAGGCGGCCTGCCGCGCCGCCCCGAAGATTCCCTGCCGGTGGATCAGCTTGACGTGCTCCTGCCTGATTTGCCCTGGGACAAGTGCCGCATTTATTTCTTCAGCGGCTGGATTAGAACGCGCCAGATCATCAACAACCGGCTGAATGTCATGGCCGAAGCCTGCCGGAAGCACACCCAAGCCGGCGGCTGGATTCACGAAGCAGCCAGTATCGAAACCGTTGACGCCTGGGACATTTTGCCGCGATTTACAGACATCGCAAAAGAACCGATGCATTCGGAATCTTTATGAAAGGCCCCCATGAAAACTGAAAATGATCGGAATGATTTCAACAGGAAGGCAGATGCCATGAAGCCAATCAAGGGATGGATTGTTGGGTGTCTGATTGTGTTTTTGGCCGGCCACGTTTTCGCCACCCCGTATTACGTGGCCACGAGCGGCGACGACACGCAGGCCGGGACTTCGTGGGCCACGGCGCTGCGCACGATCAGCAATGGCGTGGCCCAGGCGACCACGGCCGGCGATATGGTGGTGGTGTCCAACGGCACCTACGTCCTGAGCGCTAACATCAACATTGCCAACGGCATCACCATCAGCAATTTCAGCAGCGATGGCAGCGCCACGATCGTTGACGGTAATGGGGCGACACGGTGCTTTTATATTAATCATACCAACGCCCTTGTGGTGGGGCTGACAATGACCAACGGGAATGCCTTGCTCAATCCAAATATCAACTATGGCGGGGGGGCGTACCTGAATGCCGGCACCATACTCAATTGCCGTTTTTATAACAATAGTAGCCCCGCAAGTGGCGGTGGTATATATATCGCGACAGGAAGAGTGGAGAATTGCTTCTTGTCCGGCAATACGGCCTACGATACCGGCGGCGGGGCGTGTTTATATTTGAAAGACGCAATTATTATTAATAGCACCTGCACCCTCAACCAATCCACCTACCAAGGCGGCGGTGTTCGTGTTGAGCATGGCATGGTGAGCAATTGCCTTATTGTCAGCAATATATCCAGCGACACGATCGGCTTCGGTGGCGCCGGGGTGTATATGGGAGGAACGAGCTTTGTTTTCAATTGCACGATCAAAGGTAACAGCGCTATTTCCAGCGCTGGCGGCGGCATTTTTGGTCGAGTTTATGCCGGTCAAATAATTGATTGCCGTCTGATCGCCAATGTTGCCAGCAACGGCGGCGGCATTCGTGACTATGGCGATCATGGCCGGTTGACGGTCCAGGACACGCTGATTGTCAGTAATACCGCCATCGTTAGCGGTGGCGGTGTTTATTTTAACTCTTATGCTCCATGTATGTATCTGTCCAATTGCACGATAGCCAATAATACGGCCAGCGCGGGGGGAGGCGCTTATTTCCTGACTATGGGAACGGCGGTCTGTTGCATTGTTTCCGGCAATGTTGCTACAGCTCAATTCGCGGGTGGTGGAGCTTATTTGATTCAAGGCGGCACGTTGCGCAATTGCCTCATCGTCAATAATTCCGCCAGCGGCGCCACGGCCCGTGCCGGGGGAGTATTGGTCAATTGGGAGGGCTCAGTCCAAAGTTGCACGATTGCCAGCAATTATGCGGGGAATATTGTCGGCGGATTTTATTATTATAATAGCGGAGGGCTGATTAAAACAGCCCATGTGGACAACTGTGTTATTTATACCAACGTTAGTTCAACACCGGCCGCTAACAATTGGTACGCAGAGGGCGTTGCCACGGCCCTGTATGTCTCGAATTCCTGCACCGTCCCGACAATCAGCGCTTACGGCGGAAATAACATCGCCAATGATCCTTTTTTTATGAGCGCACCCAACGGCAATTACCGGCTTTCGCCCAACTCGCCCTGTATTAACGCGGGCTTCAACCAGGAGTGGATGGCCGGCGCCAGTGATTTGGGCGGCTTGTCACGAATTGACTTTTTTTCCCGACAGGTTGATATCGGCGCATACGAGTATCTGCCGCAAGGGAGTTTGTTTACGATCAGATAGTTATCCGCGGGCTAGTTTCCAGATGCGCCATTCTGCGCCGGAGCGCCTTTCTTCTGCTGCAACTGCCGGGCGTGTTCTTCGGGAAAATACATCAACCGGCTTTCCTCCAACACGAGACGGAACGGATACTCAATGATGCCGGCGGGCACTTTGATCTTAACGCCTTCAGCGGTCGTTTGTTCGAGCACTCCTTCGACCGGCTGGCGATTATTTTTAAAACGGAGCGTAATCCGGTCGCCGGCTTTGGGCTGTTGTTGTTTGCATATTTGCAGAAGACGCTCGTATTCCACTTCCTGAGACGACTTGACCGGGGCCGCGGCTGGCTCCGGCGCCGGCGTGGGCGGTTCAGAAGCCGCCGGCGGTGCTGCTTGCACTTCGGGCGTTGCGGATACGGCCGTTTCAGTTGACTTCGGCTCGGTGGCCGCCGCTGCTTTCACTTCTGATTCCGATTCCGATTCCGACAATTCTGCTGGCGTTGTCGGTTTATCCAGTATTGGCGTTGCTTTTGGTGCAACCGTTGGCAGGTCAACCGGAGGCGCCAACTTGGTCTTAAAGCGTGCCCATAATAACCTGTGGCTCAATTGTGCGCCTCCCTGCAGTCCATGCGCGGTATATAGGCGGCTTTTCTCTTGCACCGATTGAACAGCTCGAACGATAGCGGCCTTGATTGGAATTATCGCATCATGGTCATATTTAACTTTCTGGTATAAGTAGTATCCTATGAAAGCCAGAATACACAGAGATAGCACCATACGGATATTACCGCCCCAAGATTTATACCAGTGCCTCGAGGCGCTTTGCGGCCGGTGCACCGGCGCCGGCGGCGCCACAGATGATTTGCCGTTCGCCGGGTGATTAATCGGTTTTAAGCGGATCGTGACATGTTTCTGGTCTTCAACCGGTTCTTTCGCCGGGCCGGCCACCGACTTGCCGCAGAACCCGCAATATTGGGCCTGCGGTTGAACAGGTTTGCCGCAATACCGACAATTAGGGCCATCGCCCGCCAAGGCGCCATCTTTTTTCGAATCGGCCGATGACGACTGCCCAGCTGACGCGGTGGCGCCCGCGGCCGCCGCCGGCTGGGTGGCGGCGGCCGCCTGTTGCCGCATCTGCCGCTCCAACCGTATGACTTCCGCCAACACCTCATCCCAGGTCTGGAACCGCGCCACGGGATCCTTGGACGTCATTTTAACAATCAATCGCGTGACGCTCACGGATAAATCGGGGTTGACCTGTTGTGGATACTCGAAGTCCTCTTTAAGCTGGCGCTCCAGGACGATATCGGGCGGGCTGTCGCCAAAAGGGAGTTGGCCGGTGACCATGTGATACAGCGAGGCCCCCAGCGCATAAATGTCCGTGCGGCAATCAATCGAATCCGTACCCCGGACTTGCTCGGGAGCCATGTAATTCGGTGTGCCCGTGATAATGACTTCGGCCACCTTGGCGCCAGGCTGATTGGCGATGGACTTAACAGTATGGGCCAGCCCCAGATCCGCGACTTTGATGGAGCCGTCGCCATCCACCATGATGTTGTCCGGCTTGATGTCGCAATGCACGATTTTAGAAAGATCCCAGGCGTATTTCAACGCGTCCGCCACCCCGTGCGCGACAACCAAAGCCTCAGCTTCCGTAATCTTTCCCTTTCGGCGAACCCAGTCGCCAACCGAATAGCCGGAGATGTATTCCATCACGAAGTAATAGCACCGACTGGTGAGTGACTGGCCGAAATCATAAACCTGCACGATACCCGCGTGCTTGAAATTGGCGGCCATCCGCGCCTCGGCTTTGAACAACGCCACATCCTCCGGCTCGTGGGTCAGCCGCTCGGAAAGCACCTTGATGACCACGAGCCGATTGAGCGATATTTGCTCGGCTTTCCAAACTGAGGATGTCGCGCCGTGTCCCAGGTTCTCAAGGACACGAAACCCCTCGATCACCGGGGCCTCTGCGCCGGAGGGGGTATTATCTGGCGGTTGATTCGTCATGATCGGTGTCTCGTGCGGCGCCTTATGCATCGAGTTAGGCCGCCAAAGGCGGCAACTTTTCTGGATTCCCGATTAGATCGGAAATGACAATTATGCGTCGCCATCCTGTCATTCCCGCGCAAGCGGGAATCCATCCTGTGCTTTTAATTTCCTTAACGTTGAATTAACTGCGTAGTCGTTATAATTAAAGAATCGGCTGGGCAAATCAAGATAAATCCGGCATTGTGATGGGCGTCATGAAGATCAAATGCCTTGCTGTCGGGCCGCTGCAGGCCTGTTGTTATGTCGTGTGGGGTCCGGACCGGCACGCGCTGGTGATTGATCCGGGCGCAGACGCCCAGGTCATTCTGGCATGTCTCGCTACGCACGGACTGGAAGTGGCCTGTTATCTGCTGACCCATGGCCATTACGATCACATCGGCGCGCTGGCGGAAGTGTCTGAAAAGCGCCCCGCTCCCTATGCCCTGCACGCGCTGGATTCCAAGTGGGCCTTCGGCATCTTGAACCAGTCACCCCCGTACTATTCCGTTACGCGCCGACCGGATAAACCGTGCCGAGCGCTTGCGGATGGCCAGACCTGGACGGATGGCGGCCTGACTTATGCGGTGATCGGCACGCCCGGCCATTCACCGGGTGGCGTGTGCTTCCATTTTCCGGAAACTCATGTTCTTTTTTCCGGCGATACGCTGTTCCAGGGCACGGTGGGCCGAACGGATCTACCGGGCGGCGATGGACGAGCGCTGACGCAATCCCTGCGCAAGCTGGCGCAATTACCGCCTGAGACGCGCATCTTTCCCGGTCATGGACCGGAAACAAGATTGGCCGAAGAGTTCCGGATAAATCCGTTTCTGAAAAAGCCGGTTTGAATTAGGTCGCCCAAGGCGGCAACAAAAAAACTGGATTCCCGATCGAGTCGGGAATGACAAACAATGTCCATCCATTCTGTCATTCCCGCGAAAGCGGGAATCCAGTCCATGCTTTAAAATTCCTTCACCCTGAAGTATACGCCCCCCCTGCTTTCCGCATATGGCGGATCCGCCTCTGGCGGAAATTTCCTTAGCATTGAATTAAGCCCTGAAATTAAGCGATGCGCATACTTCAGGATGCGCCCAGCAGGAGACGAAACAGAAAGAATGCCGCCGGGCTGATGACCCGGTCCAACGCGCCCAAATAGAGCAGGCCGAAGATAATGACAAGTCCGAACGGTTCCAGTCGCAGGTAAGGGCCCACCCACTCCTCCGGCAGAAGTCCCATTACCACCCGCGATCCATCCAGGGGCGGAATGGGAATAAGATTGAAGACCCCCAGGACGATGTTGGTGATGCACAGGTAACTTAGAAACACGGAAAACAACCCGCCCGCCGGCCCGAGCACCCGGAACAACAAGGCGCTCAGAATGGCCATCGCAAAATTGGTGATCGGCCCGGCGGCGCCCACCAGCATGATACCCCGGCGCGGATCGCGGAAATACCGCGGATCGAACGGCACCGGCTTGGCCCAGCCCAACAGGACCGGACTGTGCAGGAACATCAGCATAGCAGGCAGGATGATTGAGCCAAAGAGGTCAATATGGGCCAGCGGATTGAGCGTCAGTCGGTTCGCGCGGCGCGCCGTGGGATCGCCCAGCTTCCAGGCCACGTACCCGTGGGCAACTTCGTGCGGCACGATCGCCAGAAATAAGGCCAGTAATTGAATCAGAACAATAGCAATCTTATCCATAATAAAGCTCCGACTGACAGCCCTGCTACTATACATGAGCGGCAAAGCCTTGCAAACTCAAACGCGGTAACAGACCTTCACGCTCGCTCAGGCACTTTTGATCTGTCGAGATTCGAGACTTGACTTTTTCCCGCCATCGGAAATGATACAGCGCTTATCGAGTGATTACGGCCTTTTCGGAACTGCCTTGTCTTGTGGGGGATTAGCTCAGTTGGCTAGAGCGCCTGAATGGCATTCAGGAGGTCGAGGGTTCAACTCCCTTATCCTCCATGCTTCGCCCGAGGGGCTACGCATGGCACGCCACCCTTTGCCCGGTACCCGGGCTACGGGTGGCAAGCCACCCGGCATAACAATCAATTCCCGAACATTCAAGCAGAGCGAAGGGTGTTCCCCCCATAGCCTTGTGCAACGGGGGACTTTATAATCTTGCCTTCAATCGATGGCAACCATTTTCCCCCAATGCTGAAGTCCTGGCTTGAAATACAACATGATATTGGCAGATTGTTCAACGAATTTATCCTGAGGAAAATACAAGATGGCTCGCTATCTGATCATGGCTTTGATCATCGTGCTTCCGCTATATATCTGGGGGACCTTTGGTCATGATTTATGGAGACCGACCGAAGCGAGAGAAGCGGGGATCGCCCGGGAAATGATCGAAAATGGAAATTGGACTGCGACGCATCTCAATGGAATGTTGTTCTTGGAGAAACCGCCTCTTTACACATGGGCCGTCGCTCTCTGTCTGAAATTGTTCGGTTATCACGACTGGACAGTTCGAATTCCGGCTTTTATTTTTACCATGGGAATTTTGATTCTCATGTTTGTTATTGCCCGGCAGGGGTTGTCGCCTTTGGGAGCATCTGCGGCAACTGTCGGTCTCGGCACGATGTGCCTGTATTCCTTATTTGTTTATCGCTCCGCTTCCATGGACCCTGCTTGTGCCCTGCGGTTTATGGATTGGCGCAAAACGATGGGCAAACAACCCCGGGGAACGCCCGTTTTGGACATGGATAGGCGCATGGGCTTGCGCCATGTTTCTCATGCTATCGGCGGCGGGGTCCAAGGACGACAACTACCTCTTGCCGCTTCTTCCTCCATTTGCCGTTGCGACGGGGGCATGGGTAGATCACTCCTTTCAAAATCGCCCTGCGCCACGCTGGACATGGTTATTGACAGTTCTGTTCGGTTTATTTTGCGGCCTGCTCGCGACAAGCCTGCCGCTGACGACGTATATCCTGGATCATCGATTAACCTGCTCCAGGCTGATCTGGAGCCTAATCCTGGGCATCATTAGTTTCACAGGCCTGTTTTTTTTATTCAAACGGAACTGGCGGACCTATTGGCGCTGGGCGGCCCTGCTTCCCATTGGAGCCGGCATCGTGTTTGGGCTTTTCCTCGAAAAGTGCTTGAACGAAGTCAAAGGTTCGCGCCCTCTTTGCGCCCTCATATGCAAATATAATCGCCCCGACTCGATACTTTACGGGTATGCGCTGGGTGAAAACACTTCCGGCCTGCTGATTTTTTATGGAATACGTTCGCGGGAGGTGGGCTCCGTTTTCGAAACTTCCGCTTTATGTTCTTCACAAAGACCGGTATTAATGCTTTTGGATTCGCCCTCGCCGGATAACGCCATGGCGGATGTCCTAACCGCGCGTCAACAATGGCTGGTTTTAGAAAAAACATTTATTGGCAACAAGCATTTTTGGCTTCTGGCAAACGACCGGTATCGAAATCCGGTTTCTGTTCCGCAAGAAGAATTGCTTTTCGGCAGTCTGCACCGCTTGCAAATAACAACGGAAGGAGGGAAGGATTTATGAAAATAGTATTTGGAATGATTTTCGGAATTCTACTGTCGTTCGATATCTGTGCCGGGGAAATATTGAAAACAGCGAAAATATTCGGCGACAACATGGTGCTGCAGCGCGATATTCCGGCGCCGGTGTGGGGCCGGGCGGGTCCCGGCGAAAAAGTGACCGTAAGATTCCAAGGGCAGGAAAAATCCGCGATTGCCGATACGGACGGAAAATGGATGGTGCGCCTGGATCCCTTGCCGGCCTCGACGCAACCGGAAAAATTGACGGTAACAGGTAAAACCGGCCGTCAAGAATTCGCGAATGTGGTGGTCGGCGATGTGTGGCTCTGCTCCGGCCAGTCAAACATGCAGGTTAATTTCGGAGAAGTCCCCCAGGAAGCGGCGGACGTTGAGTGTTGCCCCCAAATACGCCTGGTTAATGCCGGATCGAGCGGCGTTGTGCCGTTGCCGCAGGACCGTGTTTCCCCGTATGGCAACTGGATATCCTGCAGCACCAATAACCTCCGGGGATTTTCCCGTGTGGGCTATTACTTCGGCTTGAAGCTCTGGCAGGAACTGCGCATTCCCATCGGGCTGGTGCAAGCCGCCGCGGGGTGTTCATCCATTGAAGCCTGGATGCCGCCGGAAAGTTTTGCCGCCAACCAGGGCTGGAAGGACGGCAATCTGGCCGAAATGGAAGAAATCCAAAAGGTATATCGGGAATATAAGAACTATACCAATGAGGAAAAAGAACGGTTATTCACGGAATATTTCCGGAGTTCTTATGGCTGGTGGGCCAAGTTCCTGTTGAAAAAAGAAAAACCGGTTGCGGAACAATATGACGGCATCTTCTGGCACATGCTCGTGATAAAATCGGCCTGTCTTTATAACCATGCGATTCGTCCCATCATACCCCTGGGGATCAAGGGGGCCATATGGTACCAGGGCGAAACCAATTATCGTGACAATCAATACGCCCAAAAACAGCAAGCACTGGTTGAAACCTGGCGCAAACTGTGGGGTGAAGGCGATTTCCCGTTTTATATCGTGCAAATTGCGCCATACAAGGGGGGTGGTGTTGAAAGCATACCCGGATTTTGGCTGGAGCAGTATGCCGCCGTAAGCGAAACAAAAAATTCGGGCATTGTTTCGACGATAGATATCAGCAGCGACATGGACACCCAGCATCCGAAAAACAAGCGTGACGTCGGTTTACGGCTGGCGTTATTGGCGCTGAAGGACACTTACGAAAGGAAAGATATCGTCGCTTCCGGCCCAACCTACAAGGCCATGAAAATCACGGATGGCAAAATTATTGTCTCGTTCGACAATATCGGTTCCGGCCTGACGACCAAGGACGGGAAAGTTCCGGACTGGTTTGAAATCGCCGGCACCAACGGACATTTCGTCCCGGCTCAGGCCGCCATCCGCGGCAACACGGTGGAAGCCGGCAGTCCGGAGGCGGCCCAACCGGAGTATATCCGTTACAGCTGGAGCGGCATTGCCGATCCGAATTTACGGAATAAAGAAGGCTTGCCGGCATCTCCCTTCAATACTGCCATGCCATTTTTTAAAGGGAAGAAGGCCGAGTAAGGTTCAGGCCCGCGGGGTAAACGCGGACACGCGCGCCAGCTCGGTAAACAGCGATTTCTCCTTTTCGTTCAGGTGGCGCGGCACGGCAATCTGGATGATCACGATCAGATCTCCGTGCTTCCGCTCACTCATCAACCCCTTGCCGCGCAACCGCAGGCGCTGGCCGCTCTGCGTACCCGCCGGCAAGGTCAACATCGCTTTGCCGGTCATGGTCGGCACGGGCACCTTGGCGCCCAAGGCCGCCTCCCACGGCGTTACCGGCACGGTCACTTCAAGGTCGGCGCCAACCAGGTGGAACACCGGATGTGGCGCAATCTGCACCAGCAGGAACAAATCGCCGGCCGCCCCCGCGCCGGCGCCCTGGCCCCCCTGCCCTGCCAGGCGAATACGCGCGCCATCGGTCGTGCCACGCGGGATCTGCACGTTATATTGTTTCGATTCGCGATGCATCCTCCCATGCTCATCCATGCGGGCAACTTGCAGATGAATGGGTTTTTTGGCGCCGTGGAAAGCTTCTTCCAGCGAAATGGCCACTGTCGCTTCGTGATCCTCGCCGCGCCGTTTTTGGAAGTTCTGAAACGGTCCGCCGCCGGCCTGGCCGGGGCGGAAACCTCCGCCGGGGCGGAAACCTCCGCTGGGGCGGAAACCTCCGCTGGGGCGGAAACCGCCGCCGCCAAAGAGCGCCTCGAAGAAATCGCTGAAGTCGCCCTGATCTTCCGCCGTGTAGCCGCCGGAGGATTCCGGGCGCGCGCCGAATTCATATCGCATCTGTTCCCAGCCGGGCGGCGGCGCAAAATCCTGGCCGGCGCGGTAATTGGCGCCGAGCTGGTTATAGCGCTTGCGTTTCTCCGCATCGCCGAGCACTTCGTAAGCTTCCCCAATTTCCTTGAACTGGGCCTCGGCATCCGAACGTTTGTTGACATCGGGATGATATTTCCGGGCCAGCTTGCGGTATTGCTTGCGAATGTCATCGGCGGCGGCCGTGCGCGCCACGCCCAGCACCTCGTAATAATCTTTGAATTTCACGCTCATATTTTGCAATAGTTTCAAGAACGTTCTTCGTTCTTGGTTCTTGGTTCTTCGTTAAGCCGAAACAAAGAACGATGAACAAAGAACCAGGAACGCTTTAATCCGAATTTCCAAACGCCTGCAGCCTATGGATTCCTCGCCCCGGCCTTTTTCAGCGCTTCCTCCACGGAGCGCTGTCCTTTCATGGCCGCCCATTGGAACGCGGTTTGCTGGTAATTGTCCGTGGCGTTCAGGTCGGCGCCCTTGGCCAGCAACAGGTCAACGACGTCAACCGATCCCTTGATCGCGGCCTGATGAAGCGGCGACAACCCCAGGTTATCCTTGCTATTCACATCCGCACCCTTGGCTATCAAGGCTTTGACCACATCGGTATGGTCGTACTTAATGGCCATGACAAGCGGCGTGGTGGCCGTCTGATCCCGGGCATTGATATCCGCGCCTTTGTTCACCAGAAGTTCGACGACCTCCCGCCAGCCATAGAGCGCCGCCGTATGCAGGGACGTCAGCCCCAAGTCGTCTTGCGCGTTGACGTCCGCACCCTTGGCCAGTAAGGTTTTGACCACCACTTTGTGGCCCCTGCTCGCGGCATTGTGAAGCGGCGCGCGCTTTTTAAGATTGCGTGCGTTGACGTCCGCCCCCTTGGCCAGCAGGAGTTCAGCCACGTCATTGCGCCCCATGAAGGCCGCGAGGTGCAGCGGCGTCGCGCCGGAATCGTTGCGCGCGTTGACGTCCGCACCCTTGGCCAGCAGGAGTTCAGCCACGTCGCAACTCCGACTCTCCGGGAGGTCGGGGCCGCCCGCCGCCCAGTGCAGCGGCGCAAACCCATTGTTGTCCTTGCTGTTGGCCAGCGACGGATCTTTATTCAGGAATGTTTTAACTTGATCCACCTGACCCAGCTCGCAAGCGGAATAAATCGCTTGTGCGCCCGCCGTATACGTTAGCCAGCCGGCAATTATTGCAATGCCACATACTATCCATATCTCACGTCTCATCATTGGACTCCTTTTATTACGAGGTCAACCTGTTGAGCGTAAAGCGTGGAGCGTAGAGCGTGAATGCGCTTTCCCCTTGATCTTCCTCTTCACGCTCAACGCTCTACTCTCCACGCTCCACGTGCCTCATTCATGCTTCCCGTTCGATAGCCATCCAAATCCGCCGCAATATACACAAAGCCATGCCGCCTGGCCAGACTGGTAATTGCTTTGCGGACAGCGGGTCTCCATAATCGCCGGATATCCTCTTCTTCCACTTCAATGCGCGCCACGCGCCCATGATGCCGCACGCGTACCTGCCGGAATCCTAACCGCCGCAAAGCTTCCTCAACCCGGTCCACCGCCTTCAGCCCGGCGGGTGTAATCCGCGATCCGTAAGGGAAGCGCGAGGCCAGACAGGCCATGGCCGGCTTGTCGGCCGTCGGCAATCCCATCTGGCGCGACAAGGAGCGGATATCCGCTTTAGTCAGCCCGGCTTTCAATAGCGGACTTACTACGCCGCATTCAGCGGCGGCGCGCCGCCCCGGCCGGACATCCCGCACGTCATCCGCATTGGTGCCGTCCACAATCCATTTAATCGCATGCCGATCGGCCACCTGCCTCAGCCGGCAAAACAGTTCCTGCTTGCAGTAGTAACAACGATTGACCGGATTGGCCGCAAAACGCGGAATCTTGAGCTCATTGGATCGGATCGGCAGATGCCGGATACCAAGGCGCCGGGCCAGGGCCGCAGCCGAGCGCTGTTCGCGCTCCGGGTAGGTGGGCGAGAGCGCGGTCACAGCCAGGGCTTTATTGCCCAGTTCCTGACGGGCCACCGCCGCCAGCAAGGTACTGTCCACTCCGCCTGAAAACGCGATCGCTACGGAACCCAAGCGTCGCAAATGGGCGCGCAAACGATTGAGTTTTCCAACCGGCGCACGGGTGCCAACCGGCACACGGGTATGGCGAGTGGATTTCATCGGCGCATCATCCGACCTTCCCGCGTTCTTGTCAATCGCAATCCCGCTTAGAGCGTAATGCCTTCCAGTTACGTGGGTGTAGAGCCGACTTTATGTCGGCTATAGCCGGTGTAAAACCGGCTCTACCGCCGACATGCCCCCCCAACGTAACTGCGTGGTTACCTCGGAGCGGGACAAGGCATCCGATTTTCCTTTACAGCTCCAACCTCCATTTGACATGCTCAGATCACCGATCAATCCAATATTCGAAAGGATCCCTCATGGAAGCGAAAATCAGGACCAAGCTGGAAGAACTGCGCAACATGCTGAAGGCCGACGGCGGCGACATGGATGTCGTGAGCATTGCCGGCAGCGAGGTGAGCCTGCGGCTGAAAGGCGCCTGCGGCTGCTGTCCGCATGCCGCGCTGACGCTCAAACAGGGCATCGAACGGGTTCTGCGCGAAGAGGTGAGTCCGACCATCACGGTTTTGCAGGTAAAATAAATTAGGCCTTCGGCAACTGTTTCATGTAGCCGCGGGCGTGAAGCCCGTGGCCGCCGAAGGAATCCACGCCCTCACGGGCGCGGCTACAGCTACAAAGGGAAATTCCTATACGTTGAATTATTTCACCGACAACTCGCTATCCATCGGACAGACGCCGCTGGTACAGCTCCATCGTATTCTCGATGGAGAGCGGTCGCTGGTATTGGCCAAGATCGAGGGGCGCAACCCATCCTACTCCGTGAAATGCCGCATTGGGGCGGCCATGGTATGGGACGCGGAACAGCGCGGCGCGCTCAAACCCGGCATGGGCATCGTGGAGCCGACCAGCGGCAACACCGGCATCGCCCTGGCCTTCGTGGGCGCGGCCCGCGGCTACCCGGTTACGCTGGTGATGCCCTCAACGATGAGCGTGGAGCGCCGCACGCTGATGCAGGCCTTCGGCGCGCGCGTGGTGCTCACGGATGGCGCCCTGGGCATGGCCGGCGCCGTGAGGCAAGCCGAGGCGCTCGTGGCGGAAAAGCCGGATTTTTATTTCATGCCCCAGCAGTTCAAGAACCCGGCCAACCCGGCCATCCACGAAAAAACCACCGGCCCCGAAATCTGGGCCGATACGCAAGGAGGCGTGGACGCGGTGATCGCCGGCGTCGGCACCGGCGGCACGATTACCGGCATCGCGCGGTTCATTAAAAAGGCCAAAGGCAAACCGATTCTGGCGGTCGCCGTCGAGCCCGCCGCCAGCCCGCTGATTTCGCAGAAACTCTCCGGCGCGCCGCTCAAAGCTTCGCCGCACGCCATTCAGGGCATCGGCGCCAATTTTATCCCCGACGTGCTGGATCTTGCGCTCATCGATCGCGTGGAACCGGTGACGAATGAAGACGCCGCGCTGTATGCCCGGCGCCTGGCGCGGGAGGAAGGCATCCTGGCCGGCATTTCCAGCGGGGCCGCCACGGCCGCCGCCGTACGGCTGGCCCGCGAACCCGCCTGGCGCGACAAGACCATCGTGGTTATTCTGCCGGATTCCGGCGAGCGCTATCTTTCCACGACGCTTTTTGGGTAAAATTGCGCATTGACTTTGCCGGCCGGTTTAGCCATGATACTTTTTTTTATTGGTTGCGTTGAATACGCCATTTGCAACTGCATTCCGATCAGATTAGCCTGACATTCGACAAGGAGCAGGCGTGACAAAAAAAGCGATGCTTTTTACCTCGGTTGCGTTTTTGACGGCCTGGCTGGGCGCGCCGGAAACGCGGGCCGGTTCCTGGACCAATCTCGGCAGCGGACTGGATAGCGGGTGGGCGGCGTCCTTGGTATTTGACACCAACGGTAATTTATTCGTCGGCGGAGGATGGTTCACCAATGCCGGTGGTGTGGCCGCCACGAACATCGCCAAATGGAACGGAACCGCCTGGACCAACCTCGGCAATGGGATTGGAAATCCTGATGTCAAGGACTTGGCATTTGACACCAACGGCAATCTATACGCCGGCGGAGATTTCACTACAGCCGGCGGCGTGGCGGCCGCGAATATCGCCAAATGGAATGGAACCGCCTGGACTAATCTCGGCAATGGAGTAAATAACATCGTCAGTGCGTTGGCACGTGACACCACCAGCAATCTATACGCCGGCGGATGGTTCACCACAGCCGGCGGCATGCCCGCCAATTACATCGCCAAATGGAACGGATCCGCCTGGGTTACGTCGCTTTTCAGCTTAATTGGAATGGGTGACTTGGTTGATTCGCTGGCATTGGACACCAACGGCAATCTCTATGCCGGCGGTTTTTTCACCAATGCCGGCGGCGTGGCCGCCAATCGCATCGCCAAATGGGATGGAACCGCCTGGACCAATCTCGGCAGCGGACTGGATAGCGGGTGGGCGGCGTCCTTGGTATTTGACACCAACGGCAATCTATTCGCCGGAGGGAATTTCACCAATGCCGGCGGCATGGCCGCCAATTACATCGCCAAATGGAATGGAACCGCCTGGACCAATCTCGGCAGTGGAATGAATAACTTTGTCTACGCGTTGGCATTGGACCCTAACGGGAACCTCTACGCCGGCGGTGCTTTCACCAATGCCGGCGGCGTGGCCGCCAATTACATCGCCAAATGGAATGGAACCGCCTGGACCAATCTCGGCAGTGGAATGAATGGTGTGGTTTATACGTTGGCGCGTGACACCAACGGCAATCTCTATGCCGGCGGTTTTTTCACCACAGCCGGCGGCGTGGCCGCCAATCGCGTCGCCAAATGGACAATGGGCATTGGATTTGTGTCGGCCGCCTTGAACTATGCCTGTACCAATGGCGGCGCCAATCCGTCAAACCAGACCTTTGTGGTGACCAACGATGGTCTGTCAGCGTTCAACTTCACCAACACGGTGAGTTTCAGCGCCAACTCGAGCACCAACACCTGGTTCACGCCATCGGTGACGACCGGCCTCGTGCCGGCGGCAGGATCTCTGGCCGTGACGGGAAGCGTCAATATCACCAATCTGAGCGAGGGTATCTATTACGCGACGAACACCTTCTCGGCGCCGGAGGCGGCCAACAGTCCGCAAACGCTGGTGGTGACGTTGCGCGTGATGAATGCGGCGCGGCTGTGGGTATCGCCAACGAATTTTTCAAAAGAGTTGACCGAGGGCCAGGGGGCCGTATTCGACGAAATCAAGGTGGCGAATACGGGCGCGCCGCCACGCGGCGCGATGGCGTACACCGTGACAACGCCTGATACATGGCTAAGCGTAAGCCCGACAAATGGGAATGCGCAGGATGGCACAAACACGGTGACTCTGGGGTGTTCGGCAACGAATCTGTCGGCGGGCTGGTACACCGGGCGAGTGGACGTGGCGGCGCAGGGCGAGGGCGTTGGAACGCAGTCGGTGTATGTGGTATTGCGGGTGAACCATCGGCCCATGGTGGCATGGAATGCGTCAAGCACGGTATGGACCAACGAGATCATACTGGGTGGCAGTCTGGGGGCGACGACTGCGGCGGTATGGAACGCGAGCGGGGCGCCTACCGCTCAAATGAGTTACCAGGTGTACGTGCTCAACGATTCGTTTGGGTGGGTAAGCGTGAGCAATGCCAGCGGGGTTAGCACGGGAGATCAAAAGACGGTAACGGTAAGTTACACTACGACGGGGTTAGTGGCAGGGGTCTATACGGCCCAGTTGATGGTGGCGGGGGCGGATGTAGCCACGGGAGAAGCGGCGACCAACGGACCACTGAGAGTGGGACTGACGCTGACGGTCCGTGGATCTCTGCCTGTATTAAAGACGGACGTGACCAGCTTAAGCCAAACGGTCCTGGAAAATTATGTTGGAACCAACAGCTTCTCGGTATGGAACGAAGGCGGTCTACCGCGCGGGGGCATGCGCTATACCGTGACCCCGGAAGCGAGCTGGATCACTGTAAGTCCGGCCACGGGGGCGGTGACGAATAATGTAAATAGCGTGCGGGTGGTATCGGGGACGACGGGAACCACTTTGCCGCCGGGGGTGTATCATGGCAACCTGGTGGTGGACGCGTTCGATGCGCACGCCGGGACGCGCGCGACGGGGGCGCCCCTTTCGATTCCGCTGACGCTGACGGTGACGTCACGAACGCCAACGAATCGCGAATTGCCGGCGGTGGTGGGCACGTTGTTCATAGGGCAAACGGTGACATTGAACGTGGGACTATGGCAGAACCAGGAACGGTTAACGTACAGTTACCAATGGGAACGGGCGGCGAACAAGGTCGGCGGGGGACGCGAGGTCTTGAGCGGAGAGGTGCGGACCAATTACGTGATCTCGGAGGCAACCCGTGGAAAATTTTTGCGCGTGGACGTAACGGCAACGGATTCAGAGCCTTTCCCCTTGAGTTCAACAGCTTATTCAACCTGGGTGGACAGCGCCAAGGTCAAGGCCTTGCGAGCGGACTTTAACGGGGACGGCATTACAGACCTGTGGTTTTACGATGAGCTTACCGGGACTTGGCGCGCGAGTTTTGGAACCTCGAGCTCGGCTGCGGGGATCTTTGGGGGGCAGGGCATGACGGCAGTGCCGGGGGATTATGACGGGGATGGTTACGAGGATTTGGGGGTCTATGAATCGGCGCATGGAATATGGCAAATTTGCTTTTTGCCGCGCGGCGATTACGCGAGCGGCAGTTTATTTGGAGGGACGGTGGAGGAGGCCACAGCGACACCCGTGCCGGCGGATTACGACGGGGACGGGGCCACGGATTTGGCATTGTATTGGATGGGGTATTGGGCCATCCGTTATTCAAGCCTTGGGTCATTAAGCCTGGTAGGACCGTTTGCGAGCGTATCGGGTGCGCCGGTGACGGGAGACTGGGATGGAAATGGCATCACGGAATTGGGAGTGTATGAGGACGGCGCATGGACGCTTCGCATGAGCACCGGAAGCTTGGTAACATATGAGTTTGGCGGGACCAGCGCCGGAATAGTTCCGACGCTGGGAGATTTTGACGGGGATGGCATTACCGACATAGGAGTTTATGACACCGCCGCGAACCAGTGGCGGTGGCGAAAGTCGAGCACGGGGCTCGAACAAAGCGTGAATTTTGGCCAGGGCGGCATCGTGCCGATACCAGGATATTACGATCATGATCGGCAGGAAGACTGGGTGCAGGCGCGCCTGTCGGCCGATACAGATATTATCGTATGGGAAGTGAAGCGAACGACGGAAACAAACTTCCTGTACCGGGGTCAGTCGTACCAGCAGAGCATCGACCGCTGGCGTGTTAGTTGGTAATTAATAAGTTAGGCAGCCAACCAGGCTCCGCCGGAGCGCTTCGCCCAGGCGAGAGGCGGCAACAAAAATACTGGATTCCCGACCCAGGCTCCGCCGGAGCGCTTCGCCGAGGCGAGTCAGGTCGGGAATGACAAACAATGTCCATCCATTCTGTCATTCCCGCGAAAGCGGGAATCCAATCCAAACCTTGAATTTCCTATGCATTGACGCAAGATTATCCGCCGTAGGCGGATCAGCCTCTGGCGGAAAATTCATATGGCTTTGACTCATCCCCAAAAAACTCCTTGCGAAGTCGGAATGCGGCGGGTGCTGAATGGCATCCAGCATCACCTCAAATACACCCGGTGTAAGAACTGGGGCTCGGCCACGGATTTCGACAAGTATCTCAGCCTGGCCTATGCCATCCGCGACCTGGCGGTGGACAAGATGATCGCCACCCAGGGCGCCTACCAGGTTCAGGACGTCAAACGGGTGTATTACCTGTCCATGGAATTCCTCATGGGGCGTCTGCTGGCGAACAATATCACCGCCTTGAGCGCGGGCAATGCCACCGGGCAGGCGCTCCAGGACCTGAGCCTGGATTTCGAGACCCTGTACCACTGTGAAACGGATGCCGGCCTGGGCAACGGTGGTCTCGGCCGGCTGGCGGCCTGCTTCCTCGATTCCATGGCCACCTTGGAACTGCCGGCTTATGGTTACGGTTTGCGCTACGAGCACGGCATGTTCCGCCAGGAACTGGAAAACGGCTGGCAACGCGAGCGGCCGGACGACTGGCTGAAATACGGCTATCCCTGGGAAATGATCCGCCCGGAATATACGATCCCGGTGCTGGTCTTTGGCCGGGTCGAAAACGTGCGCGGAGCGCGGGGCGCCGTCAATCCGGTCTGGGTGGACTGGCAGTTATTCGAAGGCGTGCCTTACGACATTCCCATTATCGGCTATCAGGTCAACACCGTCAACTTCCTGCGCCTGTGGAGTTCGCGCGCCAGCGAGGGATTTCGGCTGGACGTGTTCAACCAGGGCGACTACGTGAACGCCACCCAGCAGAAGAACTGGGCCGAAGTGGTCACCAAGGTCCTTTATCCTTCCGACAACACCACGGCCGGCAGGACCCTGCGCCTGGTCCAGGAATATTTCCTGGTTACCTGTTCCATCCGCGACCTGATCCGGCGTTACCAGAAAAATCACCGCAACTGGCACGATTTTCCACGCAAGAATGCCATCCAGTTGAACGACACGCATCCGGCCCTGGCCGTAACCGAATTGATGCGGTTTTTCCATGACGAAATCAGCCTGCCGTGGGATACGGCCTGGGACCTCACCACGCGCAGCCTGGCCTATACCAATCACACGATCATGCCGGAGGCCTTGGAGAAATGGCCGGTGCCGCTGTTGGAAAAAGTCCTGCCCCGGCACCTGCAGATCATTTACGAAATCAACCAGCGCTTTCTCCAGCAGGTCGAGGTGCGCTATCCCGGCGACATGGAACGCATGCGTACCATGTCGCTCATCGAGGAAAGCGCGCCCAAACAGGCGCGCATGGCCAACTTGGCGATCGTTGGCTGTCATTCGGTGAATGGCGTTTCCGCCTTGCACACGGACTTGCTCAAAACGAAGGTGTTTCCCGAATTCACCGCCATGTTTCCCGGCCGTTTCAACAACAAGACCAACGGCATCACCCAGCGCAGATGGCTGTTGGTCTGCAATCCGTCCCTGGCCGGACTGATCACGGAAACGATCGGCGACGCCTGGATCAAGGACCTGGACCAACTCCAACGTCTGGAACCTTTTGCCGATGACCTCGGTTTTCAAAAAGCCTTTCTCGAAGCCAAGCGGCACAACAAACTGCGCCTGGCCCACTATATCCGCAAGATCACCGGCGAGACGGTGGACCCCGACTCGCTGTTCGATGTACAGGTAAAACGTCTGCACGAATACAAACGCCAGCTCCTGAACGCCCTGCACATCATCACGCTCTACCAGCGCCTCAAGGCCAATCCGGGGTTGAACATGACGCCGCGCACGTTCCTCTTCGGCGCCAAGGCGGCGCCCAGTTATACGGCGGCCAAATACATCATCAAGCTGATCACCAGCCTGGGCGACCGGATCAACAATGACCCGGAGGTCCGCAACCGCCTGAAAGTTGTGTTTCTGCCCGACTACGAAGTTTCGCTCGCGGAGCTGATCATCCCCGCCGCGGACCTCTCCGAGCAGATTTCCACGGCCGGCACGGAGGCTTCCGGCACCGGCAACATGAAATTGGCGCTCAACGGGGCTTTGACGATCGGCACCTGGGATGGGGCCAATATCGAGATCGCCCAGGCTGTGGGCCGGGAAAATATTTTCGTTTTCGGGTACCGCACCCCGCAACTGGCTCGACTCGCTCCCGTGTATAATCCGCGCGAGTTTTATCAGGCCGATCCGGAATTACAACAAGCGCTGGATGCCATCCGCGACAATCAGTTTTCGCCCGAGTCCCCCACTCTGTTTGCCGATTTGTATGCCGCGCTCATGAAGAGCGATCATTACTTCCTGCTGGCCGATTACCGCCCCTATCTGAACGCTCAGAAAAAGGTCTCGGCCTTGTATCGCCACCAGCGCCTTTGGGCGCGCCGAGCCATCCTTAACGTGGCGCGCGTAGGCCGGTTTTCCAGCGACCGCACCATCGGCGAATACGCGCGCGATATCTGGCATGTCAAGCCGCTCTCCATCCACCTCGACGCCGCCGACCAAACGCACTGACGAAACACGGAAACGCTTGATATCAAGGTTTTATTCGTGGTATAAATCAATTAAGCCGCCAAAGGCGGTGACTGTTTCATGTAGCCGCGGGCGTGAGCCCGTGGCCAGCCGGAGGAATCCACGCTCTCACGGGCGCGGCTACCCGGCATTAAAATGTCTCGGGAGGCCATCATGAAAATCATTCGATGGATTGCGATGCTGGGAATATGTTGCCTGTCTATTTCGGCTTTCAGCGATCCCAACCTCCCAGACTCGTCCAACAAGCTGGAGAGTCGGGAGGCGGATGGCACCAACGCCGGCGCGCCTGAACCGGTAGCTACGGCTACACCGGTAGCTACGGCTACACCGGTAGCTGCGGCTACACCGGTAGCTGCGGCTACACCAACAGCTCCGGCTGTACCGACAGTTCCGGTCGTGACCAACGCGGAAGTCGCCTCGCCCGCGCCGCCCGACGTTAATGCGCCCATTGACAATGACGGTTCCACCGCGATGCACCAGGCGGCCCAATTCAACCGGCTGGACGAAGTCAAGCTTCTGTTGGAAAAGAATGCCGACATCAATGCCGCTAATAATGTCGGCACCACGCCCTTGCACCTGGCCGCCTTGGCCGGCCACACCGATATGGTCGCTTTCCTCCTGGCCCACAAGGCCAATGTCAAGGCCAAGGATATATTCGGACTGACGCCCTTGCACCTCGCCGCGCAATATGGGCACGCGGACACTATTAACGTCTTGCTCGCTAACGGCGCCGAAATCGAATCCAAAACCAATACCCAGGGAATGACGCCCATGCATTGGGCGGCCTTTTGGGGCCATATCGAAAGTATCAAATGCCTGTTGAGTGCCGGCGCCGATATCAACGCCCGCGACAATACCGGTAACACACCCTTGGTTTGGGCCGAGGCTTATGGTCAACACGATATGGCCCGTCTCCTGGCCCGTAAGGGCGCCAAGGGCCATGATCACGAAAAGCTCTACGGGCTGAATGCCTCGTGGCATCTGGACTAAACTTAGCCGATAGGCTGTGGGCTGTAGGCTGTGGGAAGACAACTGTGCTGGTTTTCAGAACGTTATTTGTTCTTGGTCTTTCGTTAATCCTAATCTCCTAACAGCCTACAGCCCACAATCTACAGCCTAATTCCCCTCCCATGCTGCCCGATTATCATATCCACACGAAGTTATGCCAGCACGCTGAAGGTGAAGCCTCCGCGTTTCGCGCGCGGGCCATGGATCTGGAACTGCCGGAAATCTGTTTCACCGATCATGCGCCCAACCCGGACGGATACGATCCGACCAACCGCATGCGCCTTGATCAGTTTCCCATTTACCGGGCCATGGTTGCGGACTTGGCGTGCACGAACCAATCCATGGTTTTGTTCGGCGTGGAAGCCGATTATTACGTCGGCTGCGAGCGTTTTCTCCGGGACTGGCTCCCACGTCAGGAGTTTGACCTGGTGATTGGCTCCGTGCATTACATAGACAATTGGGGCTTCGACAACCCGGACGAGCGGCATGTATGGGATTCCGTGGACGTCACGAACACCTGGCGAACCTATTTTAACCTCATCGGCAAGCTGGCCGACAGCAAATTAGCTGATCGTCGCTTGACTGGTCGCCGATTGCCTGACAGCCGATTGGCGGATGTGGTTGGGCACCTGGACCTGCCGAAAAAATTCGGGTACCGGCCTTCCGACCGCGATTTGAAGGAAATGGCCCGGTCCGCCCTGGATTGCGTGGCGGCCGCCGGCATGGCCATTGAAATCAATTCCTCCGGCTTGCGCCGGCCGGTTCATGAGATTTATCCTTCGGCTTTGCTTTTGTCACTGGCCAAGGAACGGGACATTCCGATCTGCTTCGGCTCCGATGCGCACCGGCCGGAGGAAATCGGGTGGCAGTTCGAGGCGTCGTTGGCGCTGGCCCGTTCGGTTGGCTACACCCACGCCGTGCGATTCCGCCGCCGTCAGCACCTGCCGTACGCCTTGCCGGCGGACGCAAAGAAAACGCATTAGGCCTTCGGCAACCTTGCCAACTCCCGGACCTGGTCAGCGGACAATGCGCCCGCATATATCCGCACGTCGGCCATGGCGCCGCTGAACGCCGACTGCGCCCCTCGGCCGATCATAAGCGGGCATGGGTTGCTTAAGTCAAGGTGGATTCCTTTAGGCAAAGAAGATTTGCGCTGGCTTGTTCCATTAATGAATAATTCCAGTTGATTTCCCCGGCGTGTAACGGCCAAATGCGTCCACTCGCGACCGATGTCCTTTTCATAACTCACCATCTGGCCGGTTTGCAAGGCATAAACAGTCCCCAGGGTCTGATCCTTGTCAACATCGCAGGCGCGCGCCTGGCATGCGCCGGTGCCGGCCAACAGTTTCCCGCGAAACGACGCCAGGCAGGTAACCCGGTTCCAAGTCGGAAGGATTTGCTCGTCATACTCCGGCCGGTTTGCCAGACTCCGCAGAAGCGTCCAGTGTCCATCGGATTCATAGCGATACACCTGCGCCTTGGGTAAAACACCGGCATACAGCTTGCCGTTATGGACCGCCAGATCGTTGATTTCGTTGATTTCTTTCAATCCTTCGGCAATTCCCAGCCGGCCCATATTCGTCCAATTATGATCGCTTTCACGGCGCAGGATATAGCCCTGCGGCCAGGTGCCGACGATCATTTTGCCGCCGAAAACTTCAGCGGAGTGAATCTGCGTTATCTTATGGGGATGATCGCCGATGCACGTCCATTTTTGATGGCCTTCAGAACGATAGATCATGCCTTGGGTTGTTCCGTAAAGCGTGTTATCGAACGCCAGAAGGTTCTGGACATTGTTACCGTTAAGCGCCCCGCAATCCACCCATGTTTCCCCGTCGAGGCGGAAACAATGACCCCCGCTGACGCGGTCAAGCCCAACGTACAACGCCCCGTCAAAACTTGCCATGCAAAGCACGCGCGCGCTTTTCCCAACCTGCCCCAAATCGCGCCATTTGTCCTTGCCTTCATACACAAAAACACGCGTGAGCCCCGGCTTAAAATCCTTGCCTGCGGCCCGTTCCCAATCCCAGACGCCTGTGCCGGCATAGAGTTTTCCCTGATGGACGAACATGGCCTGAACCGATAGATGACCGGGATCATTACCGAGCCGCCCGCAGTCAACCCATTTCTGCCCGCCGGCCCAGCGGAAGACGCGGCATGCATCCCGGGGATTCCCTGCATCCGCAATGCCGCAATACAATTCATCCTCGAAAACGATAAGATTTGTGATCAGCGGATTTGACGCCAGCGGCCGGCCAAGATTTTCCCACTCGCCCATAAATCCATCGTCAATGCCGAATTGCACATGGCGCGTATCGGTCATGCCGCTGTAAGCCGACGTGGTTCCGGCGATGGAAAAATTGAATCCGCAGCGCGCCGCCGGATCGAATTTCGAAAGAAGGTCCCCAAATGGCCCTCGAATGAGCTTGCCGCATTTCACCCATAGCGCCATGGTGAAATCCTGCATGCCCAACCGCAAGGCGGGATTGTCCTGGACCTCAATGACGCCTTGCGGATTATCCATTTTAACGGCGCTTTCCGAAGCGCCATCAGGGCCTTCACAAAAACCGATGTGACGGCCTTTGCCATGATTGTTGCCGACAATGTCGTTTGGATTGCCTTTCAGCGGCCAATGCGCAATCAGTTTGTTGTTCATTTTTCTCCGAATTCATAATTGTTCAGCTAACAGCCTACAGTCTAAACAACCTGCTTCCCCCATCCCACGACAGCATCTATCATGGCTTTATATTGCGGGAAACACGTTTTTCCTTTGCCGTGAATATAAGGCGAGGCGGTCGGGCTCACAATGAGCCCCTTTTTATCGTCAAAGCAGGTTTCGATAAGCGCAAGCGTTTCCGCGCGTATTTCAGCGGGCCTCGCTTCGTACATGCGATTAATCTGAATATTGCCTTCCATGCAGATTCTTCCGCGCGCAAGCGATTTTGCTTCTCCTGAAGCAACGTCTCCCATCGGCGGCGCCTCAAATGGATGCAAGACATCCACGCCCATATCAAGAAACCCCTGAAAAACTTTTTTTATGGAACCGTGACAATGAACATGAATCCGTCCGCCGGCATTGTGGATTAAAGCAACGATGGGTTTGTCATAACGAACATTGAAATCGTTGAAATCGGCGGGGCCATGCAGCGGGGGCACAATATATTCCTGCCCCAGCATGGAAAAAAAAGGCCCCATCCCGCCGTCCAATATGCACTTCAACCTGTCGAGCATAACCTTCATGCGTTGTTCGCATAAAGCATGCAGGACATGACGGTCGGTCGCCGACATAACGGCGAAGGTTTCCGACCCGAACAGCTCGGCGACAAATCCCGCCGGATTTAATCCCAGGCCAACCTCCACGATGCCGGCGTCTCCCATTTGCTTAACGGCAGGATGGAAAGATGAAAGATCGGCTTTCGGCTCGGAAGAAGGAAGCGAAAGAAAAAATTCCGCGTCTTCAACCGTTTTGAGCAGATTAGTCTCAACGATGGTTTCTCCGGTTGCCAGGTTCATGAGCCAGGAGCGTTCCACGTTGCCCTTGGGTGTGCGAATGGTTTCAATCCTCCGTTGAAATTCGCTTGAATGCGGTTCCATCCTGATTTCCCCCGGGGAACTGTCATCCCAGTTGGGTCTCCATCCGCTTTTGAGCTCGGTGTGCGCCCGAAGATAAGCTTTAAGCTCATCATAACTGTCATCATGCGGCGGGAACCCCGCGCGACTGTAGACGGCAGGGCGGTCCGTTTCTTCATGAAAATAACATCGCCTTAATCTTTCGCGTCGCGTCATAATGTTCCTACAATTGCAAATTAAACCTTTTTTTCGTCGTGATGGCAGACTACTTTATATTGCCGGGTTTTGTCCACTGGTCAAAACGACTGTTTTATTGCATTTCCCGAAAGGACCAACATGACCATGCAACCGATCAAACTGATGGCTGGGGGCTGGAAACGGCGCAGGTTCCCTGCTTTTAAAAATCAACGGCCCGATCCGGATGGCTCATATCATGAATGGCTGGAAGCGCTTTGTATTAAACCGGTTTCCGCCATCGAATGGCATCTGGATCCTTTTTTCAGGCAGGGACCACGGGTGACCACGGATGTTAATTGGATGTGGATCATGAAAGGCCGCGGGGAAGTTATTTTGGGAGAGGATGAACGGGTAATAATGGTCAAAGCCGGCGACAGCGTTTTTGTCCGTCCCAACACGCGGCATATCGAATATTTTCCGTCCCGTAGCGGCTGGAGCTGTATTTCCATTCATTTCTTCGCCTATCTTTTTGGCAGCGTTGACTTCCTCGCCTTGACGGGATTTCCGATTTTTTTCCGCGAAAAACAATCCGACCGATTGGGCGAGACGGCAAAATGTCTTGCGCGCGAATTCGCCTTGAAACCGCCGGGTTGGAACAGTGCCATGGCCGCTGATATTCGGTTGGCGCTTTTGCACGTTGGGCGCCACAGTGCTTTGGCATTTCAACCGACACCGGGCAATAACATCCGGCGCAATGTGCCTCGTCTTTTCCAATCGATCGAAATGATTGACGAACGCTTAAGCGACTCGAACCTGTCGGTTTCCGATTTGGCGCGGACAGCAGGATTAAGCAACACGCGTTTCCGCGTCATATTCAAACGGTTTGCGGGCTTAAGCCCGATCAGATATATCCACCGGCGCCGGATTGAACAAGCCTGTATCTTGCTGCGCCAGACCGATCAACCCATCAAACAGATCGGAGCCGCCTGCGGATTCAGGGAAGAGCCGTTCTTTTACCGCGTATTCCATCAGTTGACCGGCACAACACCGAATAATTATCGGGAAAATAAAATCATGTAGCCAGACTGGTTGGCGGCCGGTTATCACCTGAAAATTATGCGTAGAGCGCGCAATTTCCGGGTTAATATTCGATTAATACATCAATATGTCCCGCCATTTTTCGCCTTCGGCCCCCAGGCGCCACAAGCCGTTCCGGCAGACGACCAGGTGAGCGCCATTACGGCCGAGCGCTTCCGGGTCCACGCGCAGGACCGCGCTCTTATGCGCTCCCAGCAGCTGACGTTCCGATTCCGTGGCATTGCGGCCCTTGAGCGGCAAGCCGTTTTCCGACACTTCCATTTGAAGGCCGGCCCCCCGATAAGGCGTCCCTTCCCAAAGACACGGGTAGCGGTTAAAAAAGTCCGGCTTGCGCCGGGCGACCAGCGCGATTTCGAAGGCCGCCGGCTGAACGGCGATGTGCTGAAAAAAATCGAAGTCCGGCTGTTGCCGCTGACTTTCAAACACGGCCAGGGGATCCACGGCAAGCAAGTTCCACCCGTTAAAATTGCCGTGGCCGTTTTTTAGTTTCTGCGCGCGGAACCATTGGCTGAATCGCGCGTTCAGGATCAGCCCGATTTCGAAATGGAGGTGCGCTTGGGGCAGGGGGATCGGGGGATTGGCCGTATGGCCGACGATCCCCAGCACATCGCCCGCTTGCACGGTTCGTCCACAGCCCACGCCGGGCGAGATGGCCGCCAGATGCGCATAGAGCGTATAGACAATCCCGGAAGGACATGTATGGATGAGCACCACATATTTGCCGTAATTCGAATTCCCGGCTATCGTATTGGCATAGGCCACCTTACCGTTTGCCACGGCATACACGGCATCCTGCGGGCGGCCAACGCGGTCCCGCTGGCCGGCAGCGATATCCACACCTTCATGAAAGGACGCCGCCAGCCCTTTGCCATAACTGGCGGTGCGCACCGAACCGAACAACGCGGATTCGGGCCGGCCGGAGGCCGTGGGCTGAAATACATCGGGGTCATTACGGTCGAGCACCTGGTCGGTTGGAAACACAAGATGTCGAAAGGGGTTGGTTGCCGTCCGGCTACAGCCCACGGTCCACAGCCTACGGTCCGCTTCGCCCGGTGTTTCCGGTTCGGCATCCTGCACACCCGGCTGTTTTGCGCGGAAACACTGATACAAAACCACGCCAACGAAGGCGAGTTCGAGGATTACGAGCAAGACTATGGTCCCATACCGGCGGCTTTTATATTCCAACGTCATAAGGCGAGCGATAATATGTTGAATTAAGCACACCCGCAAGCGCCATGATTCACAGAAAAAAATAACTTGCCGCGTTGCGCCATGCGTGTATAAAGAACGCCAAGGAATGGCTGATGGGAAATGGTTAATGGTTGATGCGGAAAGGAGACGACATGAAAGCGGAAGTGCTTGAGCGATGGACCTGCGACAACGCGGCGGACCTGTACGGCATCCGCACTTGGGGTGTCGGCTATTTCGATATCGCCCCGAGCGGCGATATTGTGGTCAAACCTTTCGGCTCAGCCAGCGAGAAGAGCATTAACATCATGGACCTCATTGCCGGGCTCAAGGCGCGCGGGCTCAATATGCCGATCCTGTTGCGTTTCGCCGACATCCTGTCCTCGCGCATCAAGCAGTTGTACGAGTACTTCAATACAGCCATCCGGGATTACGGTTACCAGGGCGTGTACCGCGGCGTATACCCGATCAAGGTCAACCAGCAAAAGCAGGTTGTGGCCGAGATCATGGAATTCGGCCGGCCCTATCACCACGGATTGGAAGCCGGGAGCAAGGCTGAGCTGATGGCCGCCATCGCCTATACCGAAGACCCTGAAGCGCTCATTGTCTGTAACGGCTACAAGGACGAGGAATTCATCGACTTGGCGCTGTACGCGCTCAAGATGGGCGTGCAAACCATCCTTGTCCTGGAAAAGCCGGACGAGCTGGCCATGATCCTGAACCGGGCCGCCCAGATGGGCATCAAGCCCCGGCTGGGCGTGCGGGTCAAGCTTTCCAGCCGCGCCGGCGGCCACTGGAACGGATCCGGCGGGGACCGCAGTATGTTCGGCGTCAACGCATCGCAGACGATCGAGATCATTGACCGCCTGCGCAAGGAATCCATGCTGGACTGCCTGCAGATGCTGCATTATCACCTTGGCTCGCAGGTTTCCAACATCCGCAATATTCGCTCGGCCCTGCGCGAGGCCTGCCGCCTTTACGTGGAAATGGCGCGCGAAGGCGCCGCCATGGGGCTGATCAACATTGGCGGCGGCCTGGCAGTGGACTATGATGGCTCGCACACTAATTTTGCCAGCAGCCGCAATTACTCGGAACAGGAATACGCCGCCGACGTCGTGGAAGCCATCATGAGCGCCGTCAAAGATGCGGGTATTCCCCACCCCACGATCGTCAGCGAATCGGGCCGCGCCACGGTCGCCCATCATTCCGTACTGGTCTTCAATGTGCTCGATGTGAGCCGGTTCGAGCCGCCGACCACGGCCGCCGCCGACGAAATGCCGGCGCATTACCACGATATGTTGAACAACCTGAAAGACGTCCGCCAGGCGCTCTCCACGAAAAACCTCCAGGAGTGCTACCACGACGCCGTGTATTACCGCGACGAAATCCGTTCGCTCTTCACACATGGCCAGTTGAGCCTGCGGGAAAGGGCAATCGCAGAAACGCTGTTTTGGGATATCATCTGCCGGATTGCCGCCGAATGCAAAGAGCGCAAATATGTACCCGAAGAACTGCAAGGCCTGGAAGTGGCGCTGGCCGATCTTTACTATTGTAATTTCAGCGTATTCCAGTCGCTGCCCGATTCCTGGGCAATTGACCAATTGTTCCCTGTCATGCCGATTCACCGTCTTCAGGAAATGCCGACACGCCAGGCCACCCTGGCGGACATTACCTGCGACTCCGACGGCAAGATTGACCGCTTTATTGACCTGCACGACGTGAAGAATACTCTCCCGCTGCACGAGCTGCGCGGCGAGGACTATTACCTCGGCGCGTTCCTGGTGGGCGCCTACCAGGAAACCCTGGGCGACCTGCACAACCTGCTGGGCGATACGAATGTGCTGCATGTCCGCGTGGGCAAGGACGGTACGGTGGAATACGCCAACGAAATTGCGGGCGACACCGTCGCCGACGTGCTCTCCTATGTGGAATACGATCCCCGCGACATGATCAACCGCGTGCGCATCATGGCCGAACAGGCTGTGCGCGACGGCCATATCACGGCCGTGGAACGCCGTGAAATTATGTTCGCCTACGAAACCGGCATGCGCGGCTACACCTATTTTGAAAGTTGATATTCTAATGCGTACTCCGCACTTTCTGCCATACGATCCCATTTATGTTCACAATCCCCGCGCGCCCTACGCCGTCCTGCCGGCGCCTTATGAACGCACCGTCAGTTTCGGCCGGGGAACGGAGCGCGCGCCGGCGGCCATTCTTGCGGCCAGCGTCCACATCGAGCCTTTCGACGAAGAATTGTTCCAGCCCCTGGACTTGGGCGTCCAGACCCTGCCGGCCATTCCCTGCCGGCGCGGGACCGACCGCCAGGCCCTGGATGCCATTCGGCGCGCCGCCACCGGCGTTCTGCAACGGGGCCAGTTTTTACTGACCCTGGGCGGCGAACATACCATCACTTTTCCACTCGTGGCGGCGGCCAAGGCCATGCATGCCGACCTGACGGTCCTGCATTTTGATGCCCATCTGGACCTGCGCGACCGTTACACAGGAACACCCCTTTCGCACGCCTGCGTCATGCGTCGGGTGATGGAACTCGGCGCGCCCATTGTGTCGGTCGGCATCCGCAGTGTCTGCGCCGAGGAATATCGGCTTGTCAAACAGCATCGGTTGCCTGTATTTTGGGCACGCGATATCGTGCGAACGCGCTCCGAGGCCTGGATGAAGACCGTGCTCGCGCGCCTGGGAAAACGAGTGTATATTTCGATTGATATTGACTGCCTGGATCCGTCGCTGATGCCCGGAACCGGCACGCCGGAGCCGGGTGGCCTGGGCTGGTATGCTCTCTCCGGGCTTCTGCGGCGCGTCTGCGCCGCGCGCCGGGTGGTGGCGGCCGACTTGGTGGAAGTGGCGCCCGTGCCCGGCACACCGGCATGCGAATATATCGCCGCGCGGCTGGCCGCCAAGCTGTTGCTGTATCACCGGATTGGGGCAGAAAAAACGAGAACTTCATGATGTTGAACATTCGATGTTGGATGTCCCGCGAAACGCGGGATAAATTCGATGCTTGCCACGCGTTTCGCGTGGTTCGATGTTCCTCCGTCGCTCAAGCTATGGCGGACAAGTCGATGTTTGCCTTATGTGGTTGTGCCCTGTCAGTTCTATTTCTGGCAATTCTGCTCACGGGCTGCGCCCCGGTACTCCGGGACGCCGGCGGCGTCCGGATCGTGGGCGATATTGTGGCCGGCGACAAGGAACGCCGCATAACGATCACCACCAGCGACCCGGGACAAATTCTCCAGATCGCCCGCACTGATCCCGACGCCGAGGTGCGCGCCGAAGCCGTCCGCCACGTGAGCGCGCCCGCCGACCTGATGACCATCGCCAACACCGATCCCGAATGGAAGGTTCGCGTTGTTGCGGTTTCCCTGTTACGGAACAAGGACACGCTCCTGTGCCTCGTTGCAACCAATGCGGCGCCCCTGGCGCGCCTGGCCGCCCTGGATCAGATCCGGGACCAGCCAACGTTCTTTGACGTTGCCATGGCCAATAGTGACTCCATGATCCGCAAAGCCGCCGTGGAACGAATTACAAAGAATAGCCTGCTTTTCCCCATTGCCATGACCAATTCGGATTCGTTTGTGCGCATTTCCGCAGCCAGCCGGATCACCGACCAGAAACGACTGATCACAATCGCGCGGACCAATTCCGATCCGCTCGTGCGCCGTTCCGCCATGCGCGACGTTACCAACCAGGAGGTGCTGACCGAAATTGTGACCAAGGATCCGGACCGCGATATCCGCAAAACGGCGGTCGAACTGATCACCCGCGCCGATGTGCTCGAGCGGCTGGCTGTCGGCGACACCGATCCCGTCATCCGCTACCTGGCCATACGCAAGGTGACTAATCTTGACCTTATCCGGCGTATCGCCGTCACCGATCCCGATGCACTGGTTCGCAAAACAGCGACGGAGCAGATTCCGGATGAATCCCTGCTGGCTTGCATCGCCGAATTCGATCCGGATGCCGACGTGCGGATTGCGGCCGTCAAACGGCTAAAAGGGCCCGTCTTGGCCATGGTGCTGGCGAGCGACTCCTATCCTGCTGTGCGCCTGGCCGCCATCCAGAATGTCACTGATGCCGAAGTCCTGAAAGAAACGGTCTTGACCGACGATGATCCCGCAGTGCGAATGGCCGCGATAACCCGCATTAACGACCGCCTGCTGATCGCGGCCGTGGCACAGCGGGATGCGGATGTCAACGTTCGACTGGAGGCCATCGCCCGACTCACGGACCAAGCCGTCCTGGAAATCATTGTCCGGAATGATGTCCGCCAGGAGGCGCGCGCCGCGGCCGCCGCCAAAATGGTAAACCAGATGGCATTGAAAGACGTTGCGCTGTTTGACTCGCACCGCTCGGTCCGCCAGGCGGCCGTCGGACGCATTACGGATCAAGCGATCGTGGAGGAACTCGCGCGCAGCCCCAATCCCAATGTCCGCCTGTTGGCGGTGGCCAAGTTGACCAACCAGCAAATTTTGAACGATATCGCCCACAACGATCCGTTCCCAGCCGTGCGCAAGGCCGCGCTGGACTTGGTGAGCACATCGGCTACGATTAAAATGATCGCCCGCGAAGACAGTGATCCATCCATCCGCAAAGCGGCAGTTCAGAAGTTGACGGATGTTGAAACGCTCGCGACCATTGCGGCGTCCGATCCGGACCGGGACGTCAGCCATGAAGCGCGCGCGCGCATTCAAGCCCTGCAAACCAAGTCCACCCTTACCACGCCCTAACGCGGGCTGTGCCCGCGACCCAAGAAATTCCAAATTCCAAAATCCAAGGAATAATCAAATTCTAATATAAACAAAATAAATCCTGGTTTTATTTCGGTTTTTTCCTTTGCCTTAATTGATTGCATTTCCTTGGAATTTGAAACTTGGATTTTGGAATTTTTTATGAATACAAACCCTGCCGCTGCCATCGAGACGGCCAAAACAGAGGTCATCATGGATTGCGACCGGTTACAGTCGCTTCTGCCGCACCGCCCGCCCCTGCTTATGATCGACCGCGTCCATCTGATTGCCGCCGAAAAGCGCGCCATTGGACTCAAGAACGTGACGATGAACGAGCCTTATTTTCAGGGCCACTTCCCCGGCAATCCTGTTCTACCGGGCGTGCTGATCCTGGAGGCCATGATTCAGACCGGCGGCGCCGCCATTCGCCAGTTCCTGGATATTCAGAACGACGTGGCGTTCCTGCACACGCTGGATAACGTCAAGTTCCGCAAGCCCGTGTTGCCGGGCGACCGTCTGATGTCGGACGTAGTACTGGAGCGTTTCCGCAAGGGCATCGTGAAGTTTCGCGCGACCGCCACCGTGCGCGACCAGAATGTCTGCGAGGCCGAGTTCACCGTGGGGTTAAGCGCCAACGTGCCCGAATATAATCAGGGCGCCGAATTTACGCCGCCCCTGATCATGGACAACACCCCCTTGCAGACCGCGCCGCTCAAAGGCATAAACGGGATCATGAATATCATTCCCCATCGCTATCCTTTCATCCTGGTGGATGCCGTCTATTTTGAGGGCGAAAACCGAATTGTTGCGCTTAAAAACGTTACGGGTAACGAATCTTTTTTTAACGGCCATTTTCCAAAATATCCGATTATGCCGGGCACGCTCCTGGTGGAGGCAATCGCCCAGGCAGGCGCCGTGTTCATTCTCGGCAAGCCGGAGAACAAAGGCAAGCTCGCCTATTTCATGGCCGTGGATATGGCGCGGTTCCGCCGCCCGGTCCGGCCGGGCGACCAACTCCTGATTGACGTCCGCCAGACGGCGATGCGTTCGCGTGTCGGCAAGGCGCATGGGCGGATTTTTGTGGGCTCGTACTTGGTAGTAGAAGCCCGTATTTCGTTCGTGCTTGTGGACCGGTCATCGCCGGAATGATGATTAAGTTGGGCGGCAAAGCCGCGACTTACGGCCGGCAGGGACGCCGGCCGCCACCAAAGGATCCCAAGGTGGACGCCGACGTCCCTGTCGGCGTCTCCGGATAACCTTGTCCGCCGGCGGCGGATCCGCCTCTGGCGGAAAATTCCTATCCGAAACACTATATATGTATGTATTATTTAAATCGCTTTGCGTTTTTTGCGCTTCTTTGTGGCTAATCCCTGTTCGTATTAGCCTTCTTTGCATGGCTCTCTTCGCGGCCAACGCGATTCAGATCGCCGGCGCAGCCCCGACTCTCCCCGAGAGGTCGGGAGGAGCCCCCTCCGCAGCGGCGCCCGTGGCTTTCACCCAGGCCGCCGACGTGCTGGAACGGGTGCGGGCCAACCTGCCCAAGGAGGCCATCCAAATCCGGGGTGAGCTGCTGTGCGGCGCGCGGCGCGGCAAACTTGACCGCGCGTTTTATCTGGACGCCCAACTCCAACTGGGCCAAGCGCCGGTCACGGCCCGTTATACCCTGCGCGACGGGTTCGGCACCCCCGCGGAGCAGTTGACGATGGTTCGCCAGCCAAATGGCGCATGGCTCCGGGACTATGCCAAGGGTCGGCCGCTTCAGAGCGCACCGGCGCCGGCAGGCGACAGCCTTATCGGCGGCAGTGACGTAACTTGGAACGATCTCAGCCTGGCCTTTCTCTGGTGGACGGACGGCACCATCACGGGGCGCGAACCCTTGCTGGAGCGTAATTGCCTGGTACTGGAATTTACGCCGCCGCAGGCACCGCAGCTTACCCGCGTTTGGATCGATGAAGCGCTGCTCGTGTTGATCAAGGTCGAGGAATATGATGCCCAGCGGGTCCTTCAGCGGCGCATAGCCGTTCGCACGTTCAAGAAAATCGGCGACACCTGGCTGATCAAGGACATGGATGTCCGCCGCTGGCCGGGCGAACACAGAACCCTGATTCGGTTGAATGACGTGATCGTAGGCGCCAACACTGCAGAAGTAATCAGTAATTAGTGATTAGTGATCGGTTCTTTGTTCTTCAGCTTTACGCTCCACGCTCTACACTCCACGCTCAACGTGCTTGTCCGCGCCCCCCAAGTCGTGGATTTTCATAATATAGTCGGCCCCGCGCAATTTGGTGGAACCGCTGATCATCACAACGGTATCGCCCACTTTCAACGATCCTGATTTCAGCAGGATCGTTTCCAGGGCGCCGAGGAACTCCGCCGAATGGCCCCGCCACGGAACCGCCACCGGCATGACGCCCCATACGAGACTCAAGCAACTGCGGATATGTTCGTCGGGCACGGCCGCAATCAATGGCACGCGCGGCCGCCGCTGGGCCACCATCTGCGCCGTGTAGCCGGATACGGTAATGGCAACGATGGCGGCGGCATGCAATTCCTCGGCGGCTTCCACCGCGGCTGCCGCCAAGGCGTGCGCGCGTGTCTTCCCGCGATAGGCTTCCCGGCGCGGACTGGCCGCTTGTTCGGCTTCCGTGATAATTTCACGCATCATGCGCACGGTTTCAACCGGATATTTTCCAACGGCCGTTTCACCGGAGAGCATGACCGTGTCCGTGCCGTCCCACACGGCATTGGCCACATCCGAGGCTTCCGCGCGCGTCGGCCGCGGATTGTTGATCATGGACTCCAGCATCTGGGTCGCCGTAATGATCGTTTTGCCCTCGGCATTGGTACGGCTGATAAATTGCTTTTGCAGCACCGGCACGCGCGCGGGCGGCATCTCCACGCCCAGATCGCCGCGCGCCACCATGATCCCGTCTGTGATCGCCAAAATTTCCTCGAACCGCTCCACGGCGGCAGGTTTTTCGATCTTGGCAATCAGCCGCGGGCAGGGGCCGGTTGCCAGGGCCGCCCGGCGGGCCGTCTGCAGATCGTCGGCGCGCTGGACGAATGACAGCGACACATAATCAACCTGCGCCTTGACCGCCGCCGCCAGATCTTCAAAATCCTTTTCGGTCACGGCCGGCAGATGCAGGTCGGTATCCGGCAGGTTGATGCCCTTGCCCTGCAGAAGCAGTCCACCCACCTTGACGCGCACCTGGAATCCTCCGCCGACGGCGCCCAGGCCTTCCAACTCCAAGTTGCCGTCATCAAGGAGAATGCGCTGGCCGCTCCGGATATCAGCCAGAATCTCGGGATGGGACACGGGCAGGTCCCGGCCCAGGATCAGCGTCGCCTTTTCCACCAGTGTCATTCGGCCATCCGGCAACGAACCCACCCGAAGCTTCGGGCCGCCCAAATCCACCACCACGGCTATCGCCGCGCCTTCCGCGGCGGCCGCGGCGCGTGCCGAGCGAACCCAGCCGCCCAACTCCCCGGCGTGCATGTGGCTCATATTGATGCGGAATCCGTCCACCCCCTCGCGGATCAGGGCGCGCATCATGTCCGGGGTTGCGGAGGCCGTGCCGAGGGTTGCCAGGATCTTGGTTTCGCGGCGGGACAGCATGGGTATTTCCTTCGTTAATTTGTTTTCATTATAACGGAATCCGGGATCGAAAGGAAACAAAAAAATTAACTTGACCTCCCTTAGAGTTGCATAATAATGCCGACAACACTGAAGCGACTTCGGGTCGGCCGCGAAATACGCGAACCCGGCCATTAAATTAGGCGGCGGACGCCGCAACATTCATGCGCCCGGTGAGGCTTGCCCGCCTCTGGAGGGGCACCGGGCCTACAGCATTTTTTGTAGGCCGGG
>Ga0209749_1000371_pt1 | contig 66498 bp, 60 predicted proteins | sample EPASupsiteSAE347_FD_187267 | JGI IMG/M metagenome (GOLD analysis project Ga0209749, IMG submission 187267) | Bioremediated contaminated groundwater from EPA Superfund site, New Mexico - Sample SAE3-47 (SPAdes) (version 2) | ecosystem: Environmental > Aquatic > Deep subsurface > Groundwater >... | reverse complement strand
CGGGGGTATAGGCATCGTCCTTGGGCGGCCCGTATCCGCCATAACCGCCGCCCGCGTAGTATTCCACATTCAGCCATGCTCCCCATAATGGCTTTTCATAAGCTTTTGCCGCGCCCCTCGCCGATGCCATGGTCAACCCGGGGAAAGTTACGGCTTCGGAAAACATAATATCCATGCCGGCTTCCAAGCCTTCGCCATGTCCCAGCGGACCCGCTTCCTCACACATCACGGGAATATTATTACGTTTCAGGAATGCGATGTCTTTCCGCATCCATTCCACATATGCGTCTCTGGCTTCCTGCATATTATGAACTTTCCCGCCAAGAATACTATAGGCTTTACAATCGTACTCGCCCCGCATACCTCCAAAATAATATTCGGAAGCTATATCCAAATTCGTTTCCATGTGTGGGAACATCATGTTGTTAAAAATTCCGTAATAAAAAATTTTCTCTTTTTGGCACAGTATTGCCCAGTTTTTAAAAACCTGAGACCTTTCTTGATCGGTCATGTTTTCCATATTTCTGCCGCGTTCAACCCCAAAGAATGCGACTGTATTTCCCAATTTTTCTTCCTTGACCTGCCGGATGCAATTTTCCACGTTTGTCCAGCGCACACCACACAAATTAACCCCGATTTTCGGATAATTCCTGGTGTTCTCGCCCAGCTTGAACAACGCCTGGGCCGGGTCATAATTCGCGTTTGTATCCTGCGCATAAGCCGCGCCGATGATCGCCGCGTTTAACGCCAGGATGGACAGTATGTTTTGCATGCTTAATACGCTTCGTTGAATACGCATCTCCTTTCCTCCTTTAATTTCCCTTTTTTTAATATATTCGACTGCACAGAAAAACGCCATGTATTATCTTGCTCATTGCATGTGTATTCTTGCGGTCTTTATATTCTGATACGTTTCGTTGAATACTCACTCCTTTCATCTTAGAATCTGATCCGGATGGTTTTGCTTGCAATCAGAATATTGCATGAAAACCGTGCAGAAGATTTTAAAACTGCCAAGCATCACTTCCGTCATGCCGTCTGTTTGTCTTGTTACAAAATTGATTCGTCCGTTTTCCGGCGATTCCGCGCTGACGAAATTTGGATGGCCTTTTATAAGTATCCTTGTGTTGCGGGCGGGGCGCATAAAGTTGTAGTTCAGAAAATTAATGCGCAAGCCGTCCGCATCATGCAAGACGGATGAAAAAACGTTTCGGTCGGAATGTATTTTGAGATTGAATGGCGGCGGAGGGAGGTAAGCTTGTATTTCCTCCCAGGGGCTGTTCGCCCGCGATTCCAGACACGCTGTTCCCACAGATTTATCCAATGAAAAGGCCTGATGCGGATATCAGGACGGAATTGACCCTTGCCTTTGCGAGCGTTTCAACCATTTTCCGGTCATAACGCCGAAACCCATAATCGGGATTGCATCCCGGAGATGTTCCGAAGGCATTAAAACTGTCTTCCAGTATCTTGCCGCAGTAAATAATGGCGTTTCTGTTGTTTTCCGGTTCGATCCATTTGAGATTAACAGCAGATTTTTGTTTCTTTATTTTCATGGAAAAATATCTCCCGACAATTGATATGCGCCCGATAAAAAAATTACAGCCATCCGGTTGCCTTGGCCAGGCAACGCACATAATGGACGTAATCCGGCCAGGAAACGTCCGGTGGAACGCCGTGATCGCATGATGGAATGTAGCCGCCGTCTTCAATCACCGGTCGCAATCTTTCTATTTCCTGTTCAATAATGCGGCCGCCTTTTGCCATGGCGCGTTTATCAACCCCGCCGCGATAAGCCATGTTCTTCCCGAACTGTTTCCGGAACGCGTTAATATCATTGCCGGCCGCCGCTTCAATCGGGTCGCAGACGTTAATTCCGGCTTCAATCCATAATGGAATCAGTTCGCCCACGAATCCGTCGGAATCACAGGCATAAATCGGAACACCCGCGGCGCGAATGATTTCGCCCCAGCGTTTCCACGTCGGCAACAGGAATTTCCGGGCCATCGCCGGTGAAATCATTGAAAAACATTTGTAGGCCATGTCTTCCGATATATACACGCTGTCCGGCTTGACATATTTTAAGGTCTTGGCAAGCAGACGGCTGATATGGTCTTCCCAAAAGGCGATCATGTCGCCGGCGAGGACGGGGTCGTCATAAAACAGCATGCAGAGCCCCTCAAAGCCGACCCATTCGCGTAACTGCCAGAAAGGTCCGGAAACACCGATTTCCACCGGCCATTCGCGATCAGCCAGTTTTTTCCCAAGCTCCGCGGCGTTTGGCGGCAAACGCTCCGGAGCATCCGCATTGTAGCGTCGTTTCATTTCTTCCCAGTCATTACGGTTTTCAACCGGGCATTTGATCCAGCGCCGGGTCACAAAATCAATGGCATTGCGCAGATATTCGGCGGTAAATTTTTTATCAATCTCGCAGATATTGCCTTTCCAGTCCTGCACGATCTGTGAATTTTCCTTTTCCTCCAATGTCTTTTCCTCAAACCGGGGAATCATGCGCTCGTTGACTGGAAAACCTGGCCCGCCGGCCGGCCACGGCAGTTTGCCGCCCGCAAGGCGGCAGGCATATTCATTATAACAGCCTATTTTGTCGGCCGGCAGGCCGGTCTGCAGCCAGTTGGCGCGGGTGGATTCGCGTCCGTTTCCAGGGCAGAGCGGAATGCGGTCCGGTTTTTCAAACAACAGCGTTTTTAAATATCGTTCGCGTTCGTTCATTTATGGCTCCCTTATAAAAAACAAATTCAATTCTTGTGTTTGATTGATCTCCCTTGATATTTCGGTTAACATGCTAACCAATATTCAATTATGATTCAATGGACGCGGCGATCATGAATATGGACAAAACAATCGTCAATCTGCCGGTATTCCGCGAAACGCGATTCCGCAATCCAAGTCCTTATGAACGTCAGATCGGATTCTGGGTGGATCGGATTGGCAGTGCCCGGGATGACGGAAAGAATTCGCCCCCGGGCCTGCGCATTCTTGGACAGTATGCGGTTGTGATGGTGGAATCAGGCGAAGGCATTTTTATAACGCAGACCAGGGGTGCCCATGCCGTTAAATCCGGAGATGCATTCCTGCTTGTTCCGGAAGAGCCGACCCGTTATGGCCCGGACAAGACATGGCTCACCCGCTGGATCGTCTGGAACGGCCCCCTGGCGCGGCAACAGGCTGATGTGGCCGGCATCAATCCTGCCAATCCTGTTTTTCGTCAGGCCGCGGAAGTCGTCCGCCAGGCATTTTTCGCCTTGTTCAAACTGATGGATATTGAAGATCGGGCGGCGGTATTGGAAAGGCAGGCGGTAATTTTGAACATGCTGGCCGGACTGATTCGCAACCAACACTCCAGAACTTTCCAGGGGAATTCCGAGCCTGATTGGAAGGCCGTGGTGCAGTATATCCGGCGTAATTTGAATTCCAGCTTGCCGCCCGCCGAATTGGCGGCGATGACGCATTGGAGCGTGCCGCATTTCCGGAGAATGTTTCGCCGGCATGTCGGCCGGAGTCCGGTGGAATTTATTCTGTCCGAACGGGTCTCCCGCGCCAAGGATCTGCTGGTCCGCGGCGCTTCCATCAAGCAGGCCGCCGGCGAAACGGGCTTTGCCGACCAGTTTTATTTCATGCGGGTGTTCAAAAAAATTACCGGCCAGACGGCGGGTCAATTCATCGGCGCCGCTCATTGCCGGAAGAATCGCCCAAGCGACATGCGGTCAAAATAATAAAAGAATAGTATTGCGTTTTTTGTCTGGTTTCTGGTAATGTAGTTTTCGGATTTTCTTAGGAAAAAATAATATATACGGGAGGTATGTTTTGAAATGAATAAAATTCATGTAGCGGGCGCAATTTTAGTTGCGGGGCTGATATCCTCAATGCCGTCATTTGCGGAAGACAAATCTCAGGAAGAAGGGATCCCGCCATGGTACCTGAGTCTGGGCGGTGGTTATATCAAATTTGAAGGCGATGAAGCCGTAAAGGGCAACGGATTCATTCAATTAAAACTGGGCTATGATTATACCCCGCGTTGGTCGTTTGAAGGATCCCTCATGATTTATCCGCGCTTCTATAAAAATGAAGTTTTGGATTACGATCCTGACGGCAATAATCCGCACCCCCGCGATGGGCTTCAGGGCGATTCCACCTGGGGTTTGGGATTTGCCGGCGATGCTTTATATCACCTGATTGCCACCGATGACCGGCATTGGGACCCATATCTGGTCTTGGGCGCCGGCGCAATGTATCTGCGGGTCAGAAACGTTGAATGGCCCGCGGTTGACCCCAATGTGCGCTTCGGCGGCGGCGTGGCGTATCACTTTAATCCGGAATGGGCGGTCCGTCTTGACCTGATCGGCGTGGCGGCGATTGCTTCGCAACGCGACTCCATTGAATGGAATTTCATGCCTTCCCTGGGCGTCAACTGGAAATGGGGGGCGCATGTTCCGGCTAAATACGTCGTTTCCGGCGGTCCGCTTGACAGCGACGGCGACGGACTCTCCGATGCGGAGGAACTCAAGCTTGGCACCAATCCGCATAATCCGGACACGGACGGCGACGGCTTGACCGACGGTGAGGAGGTAAAAAAATACCATACCGATCCGTTGAATCCCGACACCGATTATGACGGCTTGACCGACGGCGCGGAAGTGTATAACCACAAGACCAATCCGTTGGTGCGCGATACCGACAACGGCGGCGTGGCTGACGGCCATGAAGTCATTGAAGACCACACCAATCCACTTGATCCCAGCGATGATCTCTTGCTGTTCACCCTGCATATTGAGTTTGAAACCGATAAATCAATCATCCGGAGCCAATATTTTGCCGACCTGAACAAGATCGGCAAGGTTCTTGCCCGCGATCCGCAGTCAACCGCCCGGATTGAGGGGCACGCGGACAAGCGGAAAACATCCGCCTACAAATATAACATGGATCTTTCCGAACGCCGCGCAAAGGCTGTCGCCAATTATCTGAATGAAAAGTTCGGTATTGCGCGCAACCGCCTGACACCCGTCGGCTATGGCTATACCCGTCCGATGGCGGCCAATGATCCGGTTAACGGCAATGACAAGAACCGGCGCGTGGAAGTCTATATCCGCAAAGGATCTGATCAGCCGGCGGCTGTTCCGAAAGAACAGCCAAAAGGCAAGGATAAGGTTGAGGAAAAGAAGGCGGCGGAGAGCACAGGTCCTGCGCAACCGGCCGTCCCACCGGCCGGTAAATAATCAGGCATAATTTTTTGTCTTGATGGCGAGGGTGTGTCTCTACCGGTCGCCGGTGATATGCCGATTATAGTCAATTTTGACTCAATGCCTGCTGTTATAATTCCGAAACCGGGCTGGGCTCTGCCCCGTGAGCGCGGTGAAGACCTTTGTGAAATGATAGCGGTCGCAGAAACCGGTCTTTTCGGCGATTGCCTTGATGGGTTCATCTGAAAACCTCAAAAACCAACTGGCCTTGTCCGCGCGCATTTGCCGCAGATATTCCTGCGGCGGCCGCCCCAGTTCAGCCTTGAACAATCGCAACATGGTTTGCTGATGAATATGCATTGAGGCCGCCAATTTGGCATTGTCAATCGGCTGGTCAAGATGTTGTTCCAGATAATTCAGCGCGTTCAAGAGCCGCTTGTCAATTTGTCGAAAGACCAGATATTCATCCATCAAGTCAACAATCAATGTTTCCAGCAGAGCGCGGATCAGCATGGTAGCCCGGCGCTGAATTTTTTCCGCGCCGCCATGCCCGGCGATAATCCGGCGCACAAAATCCAGTCTTTGTTTTGTCAATGGCAGTGTTATAACCGGCGGCCCGCGGAGCGTATAAGGATGCCGGAGTTGAAAATGAATATATAACTGCCGGCAACGGCCGTGGTTAATCGAGCCAAAGTCAACATCAGGCGGAATGACATACAAATGGTCGGGACGGAGGGGCAAAATTCGTTTGTCAATCCCAATCCGAATGGCCGCGCCCTCGGTGTTGTTCCAATACACGCGCCAGAATGGCGCCGCCAAAGAGGAATAATTCCAGCGCTTTTGCATGTCGTTCAGCGCGACATAATCGTATGCCAACGGCCATAAACCGGGATCGAAGAAAGATTGAATCATGATTCTTTGTTTCCTGTGATATTTTCTATTAACTTTTAATCCTGCCACGTCGGCCCGCAACGGGCCAAGTGGTCACTTGCTCGGTATCAGCCGAGCGATGTTGAACCTTAAACCGGCATTTGTAATGCGCCAGTGTCGCAAATATACACAAACGTGTTGTTCTTGTCCATTGCGATTGACGCGAAACAAAATACTATGTTGATTAATTTAAGGAGGCGCTATGTTAAAACCAAAACCAATACAGGGCGACACAACCTGGTTTGTGAACGATCGTTTCGGCATGTTCATTCACTGGGGGCTCTATGCCATAGCCGCGCGCCATGAATGGGTTCAGCATAACGAAAAGATTCCGCGCGAACAGTACGGTAAATATTTCCGCCATTTCGATCCGGACTTGTATAACCCGGACTTTTGGGCGCAGACCGCGGCCAAGGCCGGCATGAAATATTTTGTGATTACCACGAAACATCACGAGGGATTCTGCCTGTGGGACACAAAATTGACCGATTACAAGGCCGCCAATACGCGTGCCGGCCGGGATTTGATCAAGCCCATGGTGGACGCTTTTCGCAAACAGAATTTACGGGTGGGACTTTATCACTCCCTGATTGACTGGCATCATCCGCAATATATCCTCGATCCGCATATAGGACCGTATAGCAACCATCCCGACCGCGAAAAGATGAACAAAGGCCGGGATCAGACCAAATATGCCGCTTATTTACATGGTCAGGTGCGCGAATTATTAACGCGTTTTAAGCCCGTGGATATTCTCTGGCTGGATTTCAGTTACCCCAAGCTGGACGGCACCGGCAAGGGCCATAAGGACTGGCAGAGTGAAAAATTGATCAAGCTGGTGCGCAAATTGGCGCCGAAAATCATAATGAACGACCGGTTGGATTTACCTTATGGCTGGGACATCAAGACGCCGGAACAGTATCAGCCGCGCGAATGGTTGAAAATAAACGGCCAACCGGTGGTCTGGGAGGCCTGTCAGACATTTTCCGGATCATGGGGTTATCATCGCGACGAGTCCGGTTGGAAGAGCGTGGAACAACTGGTGCAGATGCTGATTGACACGGTCAGCAGGGGCGGCAATCTGTTGTTGAACGTGGGGCCGACTGCGCGCGGTGAGTTCGATCAACGCGTCTTGGACAGGTTAACCGCCATCGGTGAATGGATGAAGCGGCATAATCGTTCCATTTACGGTTGCACGCAGGCGCCGGTTGAATTTATCACGCCTCAGGATTGCCGGTTGACATATAATCCGAAGACAAACCGGATATATGCGCATATCTTTGCCTGGCCTTTCAAGCATTTGTGCCTGGATGGATTTAAAGGCAAAGTTGATTACGCCCAGTTACTGCACGACGGCTCGGAAATCATGTTTAATGAAATACCGGCCGGCGAAGGTCATATGGTTATCAATGCTACCGACCGGCAAACCCTGGTTCTCAATCTGCCGGTGCAAAAACCGCCCGTGACGGTGCCGGTGGTCGAATTATTCATGAAAAAATCAACACATAGTTGACGAATTGATGGAACAGATAAGGCGGACAAAGAAGAGTTGTTGTAATTAATCGGAAACGTAATTATGTCAGAACAAATTAATATCAACGCGCGCGATAGAGATATTTTACGGCGGCTTGCGGAGCGCAAGGCGAAAATTGCCGATTTGCCTATTCAAAAACAACGCAAGGATATGTGGTCCCGCTTGAACCGGCTTGAAAGAGTCAGACCGTTGGTGTGGCTGAATGAAGTACCCTGGCATGAAATGAATGTGAATGATGAATTAACCCTTCAGACTTCCGATAAGTTTTGTCAGGGTCTTGAATGGCAGTTGCGGATGGAATTGTATCAATGGGAACATATGCAGGTGGACATGGTCGTTGAGCCGGCGGTTGACTGTCCGCTGGCAGTCGCAAACACCGGATTCGGCATAAATGAAGACGTTGAAGCGATCAAACTGGATCAAAAAAGCAGTGTAATCTCAAGGCATTTTAAAATCCAGATGCGTGATGAGAAGGACATCGTTAAAATAAAAGATCCGGTTGTTACTCATGACGCAAAGCTTTCAGAGGAAAGATGCCAGATTTTGAGCGGAATTTTTGACGGAGTCATTCCTGTCCGCAAATCAGGAGCACGTGGTTTCTGGTTTGCGCCATGGGATGAATTGATTCGCTGGACCGGAGTTGAGGAGGCGCTGACTGACATGGCTTTGCGGCCTGACTATATTCATGCGGTTATCAACCGGTTAGTGGAGGCTTATCTGAAAATGCTTGATCAATATGAGGCGCTCGGCTTGCTGGCGTTAAACAATAATAATGCCCGGATAGGCTCCGGCGCGTATGGTTACAGTGATGAACTTCCTCAAAAGGGGTTTAATGCGGCATTGGTCAGGACAGCCGATCTCTGGGGATGCGCAACGGCCCAGATATTTTCGGATGTCTCTCCGGAAATGCACTGGGAATTTGCGCTTCAATATGAAATGCGCTGGCTGAAGAGGTTTGGCATGAATTATTACGGCTGTTGCGAGCCATTGCACAACAAGCTGGAAATCCTCAAGCGCGTGCCGCGTTTGCGGAAAATATCGGTCAGCGCCTGGATGGATGCGAAGAAGGCGGTCATGGAAGCCGGTGGCAAATATGTCTTTTCGCTCAAGCCCAATCCGGCTTGTCTCGCCGAAGACGCCTGGCGTCCGGAATTGGCGCGCAAAGAACTGGAGACAAAACTGGATATAACGCGGGGATGCCCGGTGGAAATTATTATGAAGGATATAAGCACTGTCCGTTATGAACCCCAACGCCTTTGGGAATGGGCAAAAATTGCATTGGAAACATCGGAAAAATTTACATGATAGGAAGAAACTGAGCGACACGAAACTGATGTTTTTTTAAGGAGTACAATGAGCCGACAAATCGCATTGGATAATATTTGCCTGCGCTCCGCCGCGCCAAAACTTTGGCTGCAATTTTTGTAGCCAAAGCACATATTTCGTAAGCGGTAATCCGCTCATGAAATCTGTGGGTTAAAAGCGTTTTGTTTCCCTGGCAACCCAACCGGCATACTCATGGTCCGCTTTTGCGTTCAGGGTAATGATTTCGGGCAGTTCGTAAGGATGGTTTTTTTTGATAAACGCCGTCAGCCTGGCGGCGGCGCTTGGCCGGGTTTTAACCGAGACCAGCAGTTCATTCGCCGCTTCATTTTTTCCGCGCCAGCGATAAACGCTTTTGACGGAAGCTGTTTGAACGCATGCTCCGAGGCGATTCTCAATAATAAGCGCGGCCAGAGATTTTGCCTCTGATTCGGAAGAGACCGTTGTTTGAACGATTGTAATTTTACGATCAGATTTCACGTCTGTTATTGTAAATCAACAGGCGGATAATGACAAGATTGTTTTATCGGCGCTTGACATTTTTTTTTCAATAAGCAAGTATTCGCAAGGTGAATACCATTTACACAAAAACAATAACGGATGAGGCAAAAAGACGCGGCATAAGCGTTGATGTTATTGATCGTGAGACGCCGATTTTTGTTTTAAAACGCGGTGATCTTGCTGTAAAGTGTTATAATGCCCTGACCGACAAGGTTGGCGTGGTTTCTTTTCAATTGGCCGATGACAAGCATCTGGCGAATCGCTTCCTGGGGCGTTATGGTTTTCCGGTGCCGAAGCAAATTAAATATTCCGGTTTTGAGAAGGCCCAGGAATTCCTCCAGAAATGCAAATCAATCGTGGTTAAACCGTGCCGCGAATGGGGGGGGCGCGGGGTGGCGGTGGCGGTCAGAACGATCAGCGAACTTCGCCAGGCGGTTTTGCGGGCGCGGAGGTTTGGCGAGGATCTTGTCCTGGAGGAATGCGTTGAAGGCGAGGACAACCGCTTGATCTTCGTCAATGGTTCCTTTGTGGCGGCCATCAGGCGCGTGCCGGCCGGCGTTACCGGTGACGGGAAAAAGAATATCCGCCGGCTGATTCAACAGCAGAATGCCAGAAATCATAAAGCCGATGCCGGCAATATAATTCCCCTGGACAATGAAACCCGCCGGACTTTGATGTCGTTCGGCCTGAATTACAACAGCGTTCCGCGCAAGGAGCAGGTGGTTCAGGTCCGGCGCACTTCAAATTATCATACCGGCGGCACGGTTGAGGATATAACCGAATCGGTTAATCAGGATCTTGTCCGCCAGGGATTAAAAGTGGTCAAACTTTTCGCCATCCCTGTCATGGGGATAGATTTCCTCGTTAACACGAAGTTAAACAAGCATTGGATTATAGAGACCAGTCCGGACCTGGCGATTTCGCCTCCCGAGGGCCATCGCGTCGTCGGCCCTTTCTTTGACTGCCTTTTCCCGGAAACCAAGCCCAAGCAGAAGAGTGCTCGTGGAAATAAAAAAGCAAAATGAACGGGAGCGGTTGTTTCAACAATAATTTAAAGCATAGGAATTTCAATTTTGCCACAAAGATGCACAAAATTCACAAATTAATATTTTTTGTGCTCTGCTTGTGCCTTTTTGTGGCTAAATAATCAATCTTAAAGTTGCCGCCATTGGTGGCCTAATTTATGGAGAGGTAAAATGGAAAAATCTATAGAGCGGTTCATGGAAAATGTTGCCGGTAAAAATCCGGGCGAGACGGAATTCCATCAGGCCGTGCGCGAGGTGGCGGAAAGCGTTATGCCGGTGATCGAGTCCACGCCGGCCTATCGTCACGGAAAAATATTGGAACGCCTGGTTGAGCCGGAGCGGGTGGTGATGTTCCGCGTGCCCTGGGTTGATGACCGCGGCGAGGTTCAGATCAATCGCGGATTCCGGGTGGAGATGAATTCCGCCATCGGCCCTTACAAGGGCGGCCTGCGCTTCCATGCCTCCGTCAATCTCAGCATCCTCAAATTCCTGGCGTTTGAGCAGGTGTTTAAAAATTCCTTGACGAGCCTGCCGATGGGCGGCGGCAAGGGCGGATCGGATTTTGACCCGCGCGGGAAAAGCGACGCGGAAGTCATGCGGTTTTGCCAGTCGTTTATGAACGAGCTTTTCCGGTTTATCGGTCCGAATATTGACGTGCCGGCGGGCGATATCGGGGTGGGAGCACGTGAAATCGGTTTTCTGTTCGGGCAATACAAGAAACTTACACGCGATTTTTCCGGCGTGTTGACCGGCAAAGGGCTGGAGTGGGGCGGTTCGCTGATCCGCAAGGAGGCCACCGGGTTTGGATGCGTTTATTTTGCCGAGGAAATGCTGGCCACGCGCGGCGAAAACATGGCCGGCAAAAAGGCGACCGTATCCGGCTCCGGCAATGTGGCCCAGCACACCGTTGAAAAACTTATGCAGCTGGGCGCCAAAGCTTTGACGCTTTCCGATTCCGACGGGACAATTTATGATCCCGACGGCATTGACGCCGAAAAATTGAACTGGGTTATGGATTTGAAAAATAAACACCGCGGCCGCATTTCAGAATATTCCACCAAGTTTCCAAAAGCTGAATTCATGCCTGGCAAACGGCCATGGAATATTCCCTGTGACCTGGCCTTCCCGTGCGCCACGCAGAATGAAATTACCGCGGCCGACGCGCAGGTCTTGGTCAAAAATGGATGCCAATGCGTCAGTGAAGGGGCGAATATGCCGACCGAGCCGGAAGGCGTGGATGTTTTTCTCAAGGCAAAAATTTTGTACGGGCCAGGCAAGGCGGCCAATGCCGGCGGCGTGGCCACTTCCGGCCTGGAAATGTCCCAAAATGCCATGCATCTCTCCTGGCCGCGCGAGGAAGTTGACCAGCGCCTGCGGCAGATTATGAAGGCCATTCACGAGAACTGCGTGCGCTATGGCCGGGACGGCGATTTTATAAATTATGTCAAGGGGGCCAACATCGCCGGATTCCGCAAGGTGGCGAACGCCATGCTGGATCAGGGCGTGGTCTGAAGAAGAGGTCAGTAGTCAGAGGTCGGGGCATCAGAGATCAGAAAACTGACCTCTGACTTCTGGGGTTCTGATCTCTGATTTAAAACGGGGGTGCCATGAAACTGGTTCGGTTTGGAAAATTTGGCGAAGAACGTCCCGGCGTTTTGATTGAAGAATCCGGCCGGGCAATGATTCTTGATGTCCGGGCGGTTGCTTTTGATATTGAGGACTACAACGAGCATTTCTTTTCCCATTATGGGTTAAAGCGTCTTGAAAATCTGCTGAAAGAGCGCAATCGCAAAATGATCCCGGCTGAAGGCCTGAGATTGGGCGCGCCCATTGCCCGGCCGGGCAAAATCATCTGCCTTGGAAAAAATTACGCCGAACACGCCAAAGAATTTGACGCCAAGGTTCCTTCATCGCCGATTCTTTTCTCCAAGGCCACAACCGCCATGGTCGGGCCGAATGATTCGGTGGTTCTGCCGCCGCAAGGCCGGACAACCCGCCTGCAACGCTATGCGCAGCATTGCGGGCAGGTAGACGGCGAGGTGGAGCTGGCGGTCGTGATTGGAAAACAGGCGCAGAAAGTGAGCGAGGAAAATGCTTTTGACTATGTTGCCGGTTATACGATCCTTGATGACATAACCGACCGCGAAGCCCAGCGGGCCGATCAACAGTGGTTTCGCGGGAAGAGCGCCGATAGTTTCTGCCCGCTCGGACCATGGCTGGTGACGAAGGACGAGATCGCTGATCCCCATGATCTCAAACTTAAATTTGTTCATAACGGCGTTGTCCTGCAGGATGATTCCACGGCGAACATGATCTTTAAGATTCCTTGTTTGATTTCTTTTATAAGCGCAACGATAACTTTGCTGCCAGGCGATGTTATTTCCACCGGCACGCCGGCCGGCATCGGGTCGTTGCGCAATCGGCCGGTTGTCTTCCGTCCCGGGGACAAGATTGAACTGACCGTTGAAGGACTAGGCCGGCAAGAAAATAGAATTGTCGCGACCGATTAAATCTACAGACCTCCGCATGCTCCCGTTTCTGCATGACTACGCAGACAACCATTCAGGACAGATTCATTCCCCAGTCTTCATTGAAAAGCACTTATTATATCGAGCGGATACTATCAAATTCTATATTTATGCTGATTGTAAATTAAATTGACAATTAGCATAAACTGCGATAGAAAGATATTTATGATTAAAAGGGAGATTGAACCAATTATGAAGGACCTCGCTTGCGGGTATCCTGCCTTGGCGATTACCGGTCCTCGACAGTCCGGTAAAACGACGTTGGCTAAACATGCTTTTCCGAATAAACCATATGTCTCTCTGGAAAATCCAGATGTCCGTGAACTCGCCCAGTACGATCCGCGTGGATTTCTTGAGAAATATTGCGAGGGAGCAGTCTTGGACGAGATTCAGAATTGTCCTGCGCTTTTTTCCTACCTGCAGGAGATAATGGATTCTTCTCGCAAAATGGGGCGCTTTATTTTAACCGGGTCTCAGCAGTTTGGGTTGTTTTCAGGAATCACTCAATCGTTGGCTGGTCGCATTGCTATGATTCAACTGCTTCCATTTGCCTGCGCCGAAATTTATGGTAGTAAACCACCTGCTTTGCAGGAAGCCATGTTTCGCGGATTCTATCCGCCTGTGCATGATCGCAGCCTTGATCCAACCCTATGGTACGCAAATTATATTCAAACCTACATCGAACGGGATGTGCGGAAAATGATAAATGTCCGCGATCTAAACACATTTCAACGATTTATCAGATTATGCGCTGGTCGCGTTGGGCAGTTGATAAATTTGTCGCAACTGGCTGTCGATGCCGGAGTTGCCCATAACACTGCTCGCGCATGGATTTCCATCCTGGAAGCCAGTTACATTGTGTTTTTATTGCAGCCGCATCACCGTAATTTTAACAAACGGATTATAAAAACCCCAAAACTTTATTTCTATGATACCGGCCTCGTCTGCTGGCTTTTAGCTATTCAGAAAGCGGATCAGATCATGACCCATCCCCAGCGCGGAGCCTTGTTTGAGAATTGGGTAATCGGCGAAATGGTCAAGGCGCGGTTTAACAGGGGGTTGACCTCAAATCTTTACTTCTGGCGGGATCGCGCCGGCAATGAAGTGGATGTCATCATCGAAAAAGCGAATGGGCTGATTCCCGTTGAAGTTAAGTCTGGACAGACACTTAACAGCGACTATTTCAAAGGCATTGACCACTGGTTGAAGTTGACACGCCAGCGTCAGACCAAGTCCTGGCTCGTTTATGGCGGGGGTGAGGACCACCGGCGAGATCAGACGCACGTTCTTTCGTGGCGCAGTCTCGGATTGATGAATGATCTTGTGTAGTCGGAATGAGACTATTGCCATCGCTATCCGGTCCTAAACAGGATTTCTTCTCCATACCTCAGAATCCAAAGAGATTTTGCGAATATATGTCCCTCAAAATGAACTTTTTCGTCTGTTACAGTGTCATATCTAGTAAAGGGACTTTGTGACATTATCTGACCAGGAATTGATGGAGAGGATATTGGAGCGCGATGCGCCGGCTTTTGAAACTCTCTTTGCGCGCTACGAGGAGATGCTCCGGCGATATCTGATGCGGACGGTCCGAAACGACGATATCGCCAATGATCTTGTCCAGGAAGCCTTTTTGAGGGTATGGACAAAAGCGGAGCAGTGGAGCGGAAAAGGAACGTTCAAATCATGGTTCTTCCGTATTGCTACCAACCTGACGCTCAATCACTTGCGCTCAGTGAGCCGGCGGAAGGAACAGCCGCTTGAGATTCCGGCCGATGAAGAAAATGGTGATGAGCCCAAGGTCCCCGGCTGGATGATTGACATGACGGCGATTGGTTCGGATAAGGCTTTGGAACTGGCCGAACGGAAAAGAATATTCCGCCGCGTCATTGATCAATTACCCGAAGAAAAACGCGATGTTGTTCGCATGGTGTACGAAGCGGAAATGGATGTCGGGGAAATCGCGGAGACGCTTGGTATCCCAAAAGGCACGGTCAAGTCGCGTTTGCATTACGCCACACGCCAGCTTGCCAGGGAATGGAGAGATGAAATTGAATAGGAGAAAATACAAGATGGAAAAGAACAATAAAAATACAGTCGAGGGGGTTGTCAAAACGTTAAATATAATTCCATTCTGGCATAAGACATCATTCGACAAGTTTCTGAATGATCGTCTGCCTGCGCTCCTCGCGGCCCGCCTGCCGTTGGCCGGTTATCAGGTCGAAACCACGAGTAAATATGTTTGTAACATAAAAGTAACTTTCTCTTCAAGAACCGGCGACGTCAAAGTCGAATTTACTGATATTCCTCAAGCGGATGACGAAGGTATTTTCGAGGTCGGCGGCAAACGACTTATTATTGTGCCAACCGCTTCATGCGAAGACCTGGAGAAAGCGGAGATGCTTTGTGCTGGCGAACAGCTTTATAACCATATTGAAGAACATCTGGGAGAAGCCCCGCATGATCTGCCATGGGATGAATCGCTTGCGCGTGCCTGGCTTTCGCTTGACAAGTGGATCAATGAGTTTTTGCAAAGCAAGGCGCAACGTCTTGACGAGCTTAACTGGCTGGCAAAATTCAATCACCTCCGCCGCATCATCTTTCGTGATCCTGTTTCCATGGAAAAACGCGGGAAGATTTTTACATCCGGGTATTTTGGCCGGGTCTGTCCATTTGAAACTCCTGAGGGACCGAATATCGGACACATTCTGAGTGTCGCGGTCGGCGCTGAGATTCGCGGCAGCAAGCTCGTTATCGTTGATGGCCGGCCCGAGGCTGGTCTCGGTCTCACGGCTTCCATGGTGCCATTTCTCGAACATAATGACCCAAATCGTCAACTTATGGGTGTCAATGTGATGCGCCAATGGTTTGCGCCGCCGGATCAGGAGCCGGCGCTGGTTCAGACCGGAAATGAGCCAGATGCAAAAGATTTCTGGTGCGGACGCAATCTGCTCACCGCCTTCGTGTCATGGGGGGCGGATACATTCGAGGATGGACTCGTCATAAGCCAGTCCGCCGCAAAACGCCTTGACTATCCACATTCAGTCGAGCCTGGCGACAAACTCAGCAATCGTCATGGGACAGGAGGCGTGACAAGCAGAATCCTGCCGGATGAAGAAATGCCGCATCTTTCCGATGGCACGCCAATCGAGCTCGTCTACAATTTTATTGGCTGTCAAACACGACTTAATCACGGCCAGGTTCGCGAAGCCGTGATGGGTCGTATTGCGCATGTGGAGGGTAAGCCGGAAATCGTATCACCTTTTCATGCCCCAAACGAACACGAATTGCGCGAACGTCTTTCCAAGTCTGGCCTGCCTGAATCAGGCATGGAAATTCTTACTCTCGGCCGGATCGGAAAGAAACTATTAAGACCAAGTACTGTGGGCTGGGTCTACTGGGGGCGCACCAACCATATTGCAAAAGATAAGATGCATACATCGGTATCCAGTGGCGCGCAAAGGTTGGGCGAGCTTGAATGCTATGCCTTGCGCGACGTGGGGGCCTTTGAAAACATCGGGGAATGTTTGAACACGCGTTTTGCCGGACGACCGGATGCAGGCAAGGTCATTCCTTCCGCCGAACAGACTGCAGACGCCTTGAATTTCAATGCCCGTATCGCCGCGGGTAAGATAGACCAGGCCGAAGCGCCGACCCCGAAATTCTCCGAACTTGTGCGGTGTCTCGCGGCTGTTGGAATTCGGGTGGAATTTAAACATGATAAATTGACATTCAAATTGGCGCGTCCTGATGGAAACATGCTCAAATTTGCCCGGCCAATTGCGCATCCTTGGTTACATGCAATCCAATTATCCGAGATAGGAGTATTCGAAGAATTGCCACAATATGGCGCGTTGGTTGAAGCCAATGGCAGGTTGGAGCGTATGCTGACCAGCCAAGCTCCTGAAACATTGACACAGAAGGCGTTTGCCCAGCTAGAATTTCGTGTGAAAGAATTTTTTGACACTCTTCTCATCCCAGTCCACTTGTGTCTCGGTCCTGAGAATTTGCGATTTGGATTCGGCGGTCGGGTTTTCTTCAGCGCCCGCGCAATTCTGACGCCCGGCGTGAACCTGCGCCTCGATCAGGCAGGAATTGCAGAACAGATTGCGTGGGACCTTTTCGGCCCCCTGGTTACCCGTGAACTCGGGAAAGAGGAAGAGGTGCGGAATCGCAGTGAACGCGCGGCAAAAACCCTTGATGAAATTATGGCGCGGTCCTGGGTAATTATCAATCGTGCGCCGACCTTCTCGCCAACCTGCCTGCTGGCATTTCATCCGGTCCGTCTGCCGGAACGCGTTATCCGACTGCATCCGCTCGCCTGCAGACTGATGAACGCCGATTTTGACGGCGACCAGGCGGCGGTATATCTGCCAGTTACCGATGCGGCGCAATACGAGGCGGGCGAGCGTCTTTCGGTCGCGGGTCATCTTAAACGTGATCCGGATTTGGTCCGGTTATTGGTTCCACCCATGGAATCCCTGTGGGGATTGGCGAGTTTAAGTTTGACAAAGGATGGGAAAAAAGAAATCCAAAAACTGGTGGGAGCCGATATTGCCATGCCTGAAGGATTCATTACAAAGGATTCGCTTGAGGCCGCAGTTCAAACGGTATTAAAACGTGATGGGGAGGAGAAAATACTGGCCATGCTTGATCGTCTGATGCGACGAGGCTTTGAGGCCGTAAAAGAATCAGGCGCTTCCATCAATCCGTTTATTTCTGGAAATGAAAAACAACCGGAAAAACCGATTGGAGACGATCCTGTGGCTTGGGATATTTACGCGGAAGAAATGAAAGAATGGATCGCGGCAAGTGATAATTTTGCCGACAATGGCATGGGGCCGCAGATTCTGGCCGTTAAGAGTCATGCCCGGGGTTCAGTGCGTCAGCTTCTCTGGCTTATCGGGTCGCCGGGCGCAGTCTCCGGCATTTTCGGCGGGCCTGTTGTCATCCGCCATAGTTATCGTGATGGCTTGACGCCTGAAGAAATGTACACTGCCGCAACTGTTGCGCGGAAAGGTCTCATAAGATTTGTTCTCGAAATGGAATCGAAAGGAGAAGATTTGCGTGGAGTTCTCCGGCCGAAAGGGTTTAATGTCCTGGCGCGAGCGTTGCGGTCGGAATATCCCGGTCTCGTCTTCGCCCGGGCGGCGGCAAATGGAGAGACAGATCCGCTTACGGATGTGGATAGCCGTCTGTTTGTGGGGTTGTCTATTGTAACATAAAAGATACCTAGCGAGTGTTTGTTATTGAATGGCTTAAGAAATGTGGATGTCAAATCCGCAAGGCGTCAAGCACGCTTTGTTCGGCGGGTAAGGCCTGGATGATTCGCGTCCCTTTCCCGTTTTTTCCATCCGTAACTTCAATGTCAACCGGGTCATTGGCCTTGCGGTCGCTGTATCTGGCGCAAATCGCGGCCGCGAGCTGGAGGTCTGCTTCGGAGACTGACCGGGGAAGGCTCGCGACCGGGCCGGGCACGCTTATAGTCTTAAGGATTGTTGCTTCGTTCTCCGCCGTGCGCTCGATAATTTCATTGTCGGTTTGATTCCGGCCGACGATCAATTTAAGTTGTCCCAGCCGGAAATGGCGGCCGATACGGAGTAATTGGATGGCGGGGATATTACGGATCCCCTCATGCTTGCGCAGGTCGCGCAATCGTTTCCCATAGCCCGGATCGGTCAACAAACAGCCGCCGGCGGGCTGGGGGAAGGCGGTAAGGCCGAATTCGCGCGCCAGGGTCAGTTGCGGCCTGCGGCAGCGCCCCTCGATCGCCAGCAGTTTTTCGCGGTCCACCCATTTGTTTTTTTCCGGCTCGGTAATTTCCAGCAGTTTGGCGCTGAGCGGCCGGAGAAGATAACCCGCAAGGCCGGCCTCATCTGCCACCAGTTGCAGGGCCCGGTGATTCTGCGACATGGGCCTTTCGTTCAAGACTTCTCCGGAAGCGACAAAATGAAACCCGTCCGCGCGCATTATTTTTCCGGCCTGTTTGAGCATGGCGGCGTGGCAGTCAATGCATGGGTTGAGTCCGGCGCCGAAGCCATGGCGGGGGTGTTCAATAAGGCTTAAGATCGTGTCGTTAAAGTCAATCATCCTCAGCGGAATATTCAACCTTGCGGCGGCGGCCATGGCCTCCCGGCCATCAAAAAAAATGCTCTTGAAAACAACGCCCGTTATCCGGATCCCCTGGGATTTGAGGAGCATCGCGGCAAGCTGGCTGTCCAGACCGCCGGACAAAAGAACAATGGCATGGATGGTGTCTGGAGGTAACATGCCGGCACTTTATGCTGTCGGAGCGGTCAGGCCAAGAAAATATTTTACCAGCGAGTTGAAATCGGCAAATGTCCGGGCCGCCTTTTCCGGGCCCGTTTTTCCAATGCCGTAGGAAACATGCGCGCTTTTAACGCCGGCATTTCTGGCCGCGGCCAGATCGGTGTGGTTGTCGCCGATGATCCACGTATCCGGCGGGGTTGCCTGGGCCCGGCGCATGGTCTCCAAAACCGTATCCGGCGCCGGTTTCAACGGCAGACCGCTGTCGCCGCCGATGACACTCATGAAAAGGCCGGCAATATTGAAATGGGCGAGAATTTTATTACAGGCTTCGGTTGCTTTGTTGCTGATGAGGGCCAGAACATAACCATGGTTAAACAAGGCCGGCAGACCCGCGGCGACCCCCGGATAGAGAACGGTCTTGTCGTAGAGGTGCTGGAGATAGAATTGATAATTAAGACGGACGGCTTCATCCAGGTCAATATCATGGCCCGCAATGGAACGCATGACCAGTTTGCGGACGCCGTCGCCGATGAAACCCGAGACGGTTTCCACCGGCAGGGGCGGGAGGTTATAATGCCGCCGCATGAGATTGATGCCGGTGCATAAATCCTGCCGGGAATCAATCAGCGTGCCGTCGAGATCAAAAATTAGAAGTTTCCGTTTCAAGGTGAATTATCCGGGCTCAATGGTTCACAGTTTCCATGGCTTGCCTGTTGTTCATGATCAGAACGGTTAAGATGCATTGTGTAACACGCCGGCGGTGTGTCAATTAAAACTTGAAGTTTATTCAGCAACATATTTTCTTGCTTTATGGCATAAAACAGTGATAATCTAAAAAAAAGTATGAATTCCAATAAGAAAAAGGTAGACCTCAAGGGCCGCAGTTTGTTAAAGCTCACGGATTTAAGCGATACGGAGCTTATTTATCTTATTGATTTGGCCGACCGGCTGAAGGAAATGAAGAAACGCCGCGTCTGCGGCGACAGCCTGTTAAGGAAGAATATCGCCCTGATTTTCGAAAAGCCGTCCACCAGAACTCGCTCGGCCTGTACCGTTGCGGCCGTGGATGAAGGCGCGAGTGTGGAATATATGGACATTAAAGACCTTCATCTGGGCAAAAAGGAATCCATCAAGGATTCGGCGCGGGTGCTTGGCAGAATGTTTGACGGCATAATGTTTCGCGGTTTCAGCCAGGAAACAATAGAGACGCTTGCCGAATATGCCGGCATCCCCGTCTGGAACGGACTGACCGACGCCAGTCATCCCACGCAAACGCTTGCCGATTTGATGACGATTCGCGAGTATTTTCACGGATTGCGGGGGCTGAAAGTGGTTTATATCGGCGACGGGCGCAATAACGTGTGTATCTCCTTGATGATGGGGTGCGCCAAGACCGGCATAAATTTTGTTGACTGCACGCCGCAAGAACTTGTGCCAAGCGCGCAGATACTTGATAAGGCCGGCGCGCTCGCGCGGGAGCATGATTGTTCGCTGGCAATCAGCCATGACCCGAAGTCCGCCGTTCAAAACGCCCAGGTGGTTTATACCGATGTCTGGATTTCCATGGGCGAGGAGAAGAAGTCCGAAGAACGCCTCAGGCTGTTAAGGCCTTATCAGGTCAACATGGATCTCATGCGGGCAACTGGAAATTTGAAAAATGACGGCGTTATTTTTCTGCACTGCCTGCCCGCTTTTCATAATAAAGAAACGGAAATGACGCGGCAAAGCGGGGCGCTGGAAGTTACCGAGGAAGTGTTTGAAGCGTCATTTTCCAGGGTGTTTGAACAGGCTGAAAATCGCCTGCATACCATAAAAGCCATTATGGTGGCAACGTTGAATGAGGGAGGAAGAATGCCATGAGCGCCCAACAAGCGGTCTTGGGAGATCTTGAGTGGGATGCATTTCAGAAGCTTGATTTGAGACAGAAAGCGGAATGTTTCAATCTTGACGGAAAACCGTATCATGTCCTGATTGCCCAGCAGTTTGACCGGAAACTCCTTGAAGAATTGGGCGATCTGGCCACCCGTATCCGGCATATCGCCAAGATGAAGGCCGGAATGGATTTTCTGCACAATCAATTATCCCATAAGACAGCCATGCTCTATTTTACCCAGCCGAGCACCAGGACTTTTCTCTCCTTTCATTCCGCCTGCCAGATTCTGGGCATGCGCACGGTTGAAGTGCGCGACACCGCCACCTCAAGCGAAATGAAGGGTGAAACCCAGGAGGATTCCGTGCGGACTTTCAGCTCGTTTTCCGATGTCATTATCATGCGCAGCGCCATTGGAGGACTGGCGGAAAAAATGGCCTGGGTCCTTTCCAATACCGAGCGGCCCGTGCCAATCATCAACGCCGGCTCGGGAAAGGATCAGCACCCCACCCAGGCTTTGCTTGATATCTACACTTTGCACCGCAGTTTTGAAAAAAGAGGAGGAATAGACCGTAAAAAAATAGTCTTTGTGGGCGATTTGGCGCGCGGGCGGACGGTCCGCTCCCTGGCCTATCTCCTTTCCAACTACGAGGATGTCAAGCAGTGCTTTGTCGCTCCGCCGCAACTGCAAATCGGCCGGGACGTGCAGGATATTTTAAGCAAGTCCGGCGTTGAATATGAACTGGGTTCGGATTTGAGCAGGTATGTCGCGGAAGCCGATGCGGTCTATATGACGCGCATTCAGGACGAATGGGATGAGCAAAAAGGCGAAAGCGAAAAGATTGACGTTGCCAAGTTCTGTTTTACGGCCGACCATCTCAAGCTGCTGCCGGCCCAGGCAATCATTATGCATCCCCTGCCGCGGCGCCGGGAAATAGCCGTTGAGGTGGACCGCGATCCGCGGGCCGTTTATTGGCGGCAGGTGCGGAATGGCATGTGGATCAGGGTTGCCTTGCTTGCTTTTGTTTTTGGCTGCGGGCCGGGGGTCAGCGAGTTTCACGGGGCATAGATATTGAGCAATGTCTGCAAAATCCGGCGGAGCGAAATCAATGGTTGTTCTAATGGAGAAAAAGTGACGGGAAGCCAACAGTTTTCAAACACAATGCGGATTGCCATTCCTCTTGAGGGGGAGCAGGAAGTAAAGGCAAAGATTCCGAAAATAGCCAAAAAGGCGAAATTGGCGGGGCAGACCTCGTGGATTGTGACGCAAACGGATGAAACCGGGGCTGACCGTTATCAGGAACTGCTTCACAGCTTATATGACGGCGTCTTAATAACCAAACCTTCCGGCCAGATCGTGGATGTTAACGCGCGCGCAATAAATCTGCTGCAATATGATCAACGTGAATTGAGCCGTTTGAATGTGCAGGACATAATCATCGGCGCTAACGATCAATTGCTGCAGACGATTTGTAAAAATATTGAAACCAACCGTTTCACACTGATTGACGCCTATTGTATCCGGAAGGATAAAACGACGTTCCCGGCGGAGATTGCGACCAACCGGCTCGTTTTAACCAAGGAAGGTCATTTATGCTTTTTCCTGCGCGACGTTACCAAGCGTAAAAAAGTCGAGGAAGAGCTGATTCAGACGGTATCAAAACTAAAGGAACTGGATAATGCCAAATCCCGGCTGGTTGCAAACGTGTCTCACGAACTGCGCACTCCCCTGACCATTATCAGTTCTTTTGTGTCGCTGGTCCACGATGGCATTGCCGGCGCCGTTTCCGATCAGCAGAAAGACTGTTTGGCAACGGTTTTACGCAACTGCGATCGTCTGGCAAACCTGATTGATGATGTTCTTGACCTCGGTCTGATTGAGTCGGGGCGCGAGGAGTTCAAGCGCCGCCGCCTCAATCTGCCTGATTTATTGCGCCAGTGCCATCATGATTTTCTGCCGAAGTTCCTTTTGAAGCATCAACAGCTTAATCTGGAAATACCGGAAGAAGTTTTTCCGGATGCTCTGGGCGATACTGATAAGATTGCCCAGGTTTTGACAAATCTGGTGGGCAATGCCAATAAATTTACGCCGGATAACGGCGAAATTACGGTCAGTCTGGCCAGAGACGGCGAAAACGCGCGCATTGATGTAATTGATAACGGTCCCGGAATTGCGCCTGATGACCAAGCCCGACTCTTTGAAGCTTTTACCCAGATTGACCGGCCGGAAGGAGGGTCGGGAAGTAAAGGCACCGGCTTGGGGTTGATCATCAGCAAACATATTGTCAATGCCCATGAAGGAGTTTTGAAAGTTGAAAGTGAAGTCGGAAAAGGCAGTCGTTTCTTTTTTACCCTGCCGCTTTACAGCGAGGCAAAAGCCTTCGAGGCGTTTGCCGGCGACCGTTTGCGGTTCATGCAGGCGCGAAACCGCAAGCCGATAATGATCCTTTTGTGCTGCCGCCGTGAAGCCATGCCGGGCGGAGAGGCGGCGTCAGACGCCTCCATTATGCAGTTATTACAAGGGGCCGTTATAAATGCATTGGGATGCTCGGACTCGCAGGTGTTTTTGTTTGAGTCGGAAGATTTCCCGGCCGGGCAGGCAATAATTGCGCTGGCCGACAGCGCTGATCTTAATAAGGAAAAAGCCGCCGGCCGGCTTCAGGCTGAAATCAGATCAAGGATTCGGGACAGCGCTTTATTCGCCGGGCCTCAGCCGGAGCCAGGATTGTTGTCGTTTGCTTATCTGCAGTCCGACCGGGCCGGCCCCTCCTCTCCGCGCGAGTGGTTGACAAAAGCCATGAACATGCTTGAGCCATTGCCGATCATGCGCGGCGTGGAGGAGATTAAGCGGATATTGATTATTGACGATGACGAAGCCGTGCTGAAAATGATGATTGATATTCTCGGCCAGGTGGATGAAAAGGTTGATATCCGATCAACCACTTCCGGTTATGATGCCTGCATCCATTTCGGCGGATGGAAGCCGGATTTGGTTGTTCTTGATCTGCATTTGCCCGATATAGACGGCAAAAAAGTTTTTCAGTCCATGATCAAAGGCGATCAAAAGCGCCGGATGAAATTTCTCGCGGTGTCAGGGTATCCGGATGATGTCCGGGAAATAATGGCGATGGGCTGTAATGATTACCTTGTCAAGCCCTTTGACTTCAAGCAGTTTGTGGAAAAAGTTAAAACCCTGCTTGCCTTGCCCGGCAATTAAAGTTTGACTTCAGGCTGGATGCCATCCGCCTTTGTTCCTTTCTTCATCTCCATTTGCTTATGACGAACGTAGTTCCGGAATGATTTTCCGCGCAACTCTTCAACCTTAAAAGCCTGCGGTGAAGTTCGTGATGATTCGCCGGCATTTTTGGCAGCCAGCCATGGCGGCAATTCAAGCGCGGTTAAGGCCGGTTTGTCTGCGCGCGTCATGGCCGAATCCAGAATTTCGCGCAGTTCATCAACGTTTTTCGGCCAGACATATTCGGCAAGCGTCTGGTAAGCCTCGGCTGAGATGGTCCATGAATCCGCAGGAAATCGCCCGGGGGCATGTTTGTGAATAAAAAAGCTGATCAGGGGTAAAAGGTCATGAATGCGTTCTCTCAGAGGCGGCAGGGATATCGTGAAGACGGTCAGAGGAAGAATCCAGTTGCCGGATTCTTTTATTTGCCGGCAACTGGCCAAAAAACGCAGGTTGATTTTCTTTGACTGGATAATATCCCTCAGTTGTTGTCCGGCTTGCGCCGGCAAAGAATCTATGTTTTCCAGCAGGACTGTTCCGCCCGCATTCTTTTCAAAGATTTCCGTGGATGCCATCGTTCCATTCAACGAGGCGCAATCGAGGCTTTGAAACGTTCGTCCGGCGCGGGGGCTCAAGGCGTGGATAATTTCGGCCAGAAAACATTTTCCGGTTCCTTCTTCTCCCGCCAGCAGGACGGTTTCGTTGGTGGGCGCGATCCGTTCAAGACAATCGCATACATTTTTCATTTGATGACTTCGGGCAATAATTCCATGCCAGAGCCATTGGTGGTAAACCGCTTCTTCAAGGGAAATGTCGGAACCATTCACGAACGGTTGTTCGAGGACATGCTCAACCAGTTCAATAAGGGCCTCGGGCTTGAATGGTTTGGTTATAAAATCAAAAGCGCCTTTCTTTATTGCCTGTAATGCCACGTCCAGGGTCGCATAAGCGGTCAGCATGATAACGGGCGTTTTTACGCGCTGTTGATTAAGGAATTCCAGGAGTTGCAGGCCGTCCATGGGCTGCATACGGATGTCGGAAATAATAAGATCAAACTTTTCCTTTGGGATTATCTTGCTTGCCGTCAGGGCATCGGCCAGGGCGGTAATCTGATGTCCCCGGCTTTTAAGGATCATTGTCAATGCCTTCAGCAAATCGGCTTCATCATCAATAAGTAAAATGTGCGCCATTTTGTTGTTCCGGATATCAGGTTTTGGCCGGCCAAAATTCCGGTCATCATTGTTTGTCCTTATGGCCGGGGATTAACTTTTTAAGATGCTGGACATAAGCTGAAGCGCCGCCCCGTTCATAACCGGTGCGCGCCAAAACCTTGCCTTCGGCATCCAGCAGAAGCACGGTCGGGAAACCCTGTACTTCATACTTTTTCATCAGTTCGGCGTTTTGCCTGCGGGTCTTTTCCTCCTGTTTTTTTTCACGCGGGAAATCGGCCGTGAACAGCACCAGGTTATCCCTGGCAAACTCCTTGAACTCTTTTTGTGAAAAAACTTCCCGGTCCAGTTTTATGCACCAGCCGCACCAGTCCGAGCCGGAAAAATTGGCGAGGATGGGCAGTTTTTTCTCGGCCGAAACTCTTTTTGCCGCCTCAAAGTCGGTTGACCATCCGCCATCTGAATTTTCACCATAGAGATTCGTTGAAACTGCCAGGGTTAATAATGTTGCCAACAATATTTTTTGCATTTCAGCCCTCCTTGTAGTATTCTTTCCAGACAGCAAGCATAATATAAAACGGTTTTTCCTGAGAGTCAATTTTATAACCCGAATATTGCGCGATAATCGTGCAATATTCAAATATAACATTGTAATTAACAAGGATGAATTCATGGGACAGGTTGTAATTATCGGAGCCGGGCCGGCGGGCTACACTGCCGCGATCTATTGCGCCCGGGCAAACCTGAAGCCGCTGGTCATTGAAGGCCTGCAGCCGGGCGGCCAGTTGATGACGACGGCGGAAATTGAAAATTTTCCGGGGTTCCCGAAAGGAATAAATGGCGCGGAGCTCATGGAATTCATGCGCGCCCAGGCCGAACGTTTTGGCGCTGAATTTGTGATGGACAAAGTGGTTGGCGTGGATTTCAAACGAAAGCCTTTGCTTATCAATCTGGAACAGGGCTCGCCGGTTGAGGCGCAATGCGTCATCATTGCCACCGGCGCGAGCGCCATCTATCTGGGTTTGGATTCAGAGCGGAAACTTATCGGGCGCGGGGTGTCCGGTTGCGCAACCTGCGATGGGGCCCTTTATCGGAACAAGGAGGTGGCGGTGGTCGGCGGGGGCGATACGGCCATGGAAGACGCCCTGTTCCTGACGCGGTTTGCCTCAAAAGTAACCGTGATTCACCGGCGGGACCAATTCCGCGCCTCAAAAATAATGGCCGAAAGAGTCATAAAACATCCAAAAATAAAAATAATGTGGAACAGCGTTGTTGCCGAAGTTTTTGACGTTTCAAAGATGGACGTGGAAGCTTTAAACATCAAGAGCGTCGTAACCGGGGGAATAACCAGGTTGCCGGTGGCGGGGCTTTTTGTCGCCATTGGGCACAGACCGAATACGGAGGTCTTCAAGGATCAGGTCGTATTGGACGAGGCGGGATATGTCATTACCGAAAACACCCGCACCAATGTGCCCGGCGTATTTGCGGCCGGAGACGTTCAGGACCATTCCTACCGTCAGGCCATAACGGCGGCCGGTTCTGGGTGCATGGCGGCGATAGAGGCGGAAAGGTTTCTGGCGAAGGGGTGATTTTCGTGGTGCGTAGTTGATCGCGCCTTGTCATGCCACTGGCGGAAAATTGGAAACTGGAAATTAGAAATTGGGGTGAACAATGAAGCGGGTCTATGAGTTGGATGTTTACAAGCTGGCGGAAGATTTATCGGATATGATCTGGTACGACTTTGACAAATGGAACAATAAAGTTCAAAAGGCTATCGGGCATCAGGTAATACGCTCATCTGACAGTATCGCCGCAAATATAGCGGAAGGATATGGTCGTTACACGCCGGCTGACAGAAAAAAGTTCTATCTGTATTCAAGAGGTTCGTTTGAGGAAACCAAAGCATGGTTGCGCAAACTTATCAGGAGAAAAATTATCTCTGAGTCAAGTGTGACAGAATACAAGGCAATAATTGAGAAGCTTGGTCCGAAATTGAACGCATTCATTAACAGCACAAAAGCATAAAGACCGAATTTCTAATTTCAAATTTCGTCATTCCATGCAACACTGGATAAAAGAGTGGCAGACCTACAAGCGTTTAATAGCTTACGCCCGTCCATATATTTGGCGGCTTATAATCGGAAGCGTCTGCGGCATTGTCTTTGCCGGATCCACGACCGGAATGCTTGTGGCGGCGCGCGATATATTGCGCGAAGTGTTCCAAAAGGCGCCGCTTTACCAGGTGGTTTTCATCGCTCTTTTATTGCCTTTACTGGCGTTTGCCCGCAGTGTTGGACAGTTTTTAAGCGACTATTATATCCAATGGGTTGGAAACCGCGTGGTGATGGATTTGCGCTTGCAAACTTTTACCCATCTCCAGGAATTATCAGTCCGTTTCTTCACGAAAAGCAAAACGGGCGAACTGATGTCGCGGACAATCAACGACTCCATGATGGTTGAGAGGGCGGTTTCGGTTGTGCTCGGTGATCTGATCAAGGAGCCTTTTGTTTTTCTGGGGACGGTTGGGTTTTTATTCTGGCTTGATCCGTTGCTGGCTTTTGCGAGCCTGATTTTATTTCCGGTCTGCATAATACCGATCGCCTTGTTTGGCAAACGCGTGCGCCGTTACGCCCGGCACGGCCAGGAACGTCTCGCGGCTCTGGTTTCCATCATGCAGGAAACGCTGGTGGGCATCCGGATTGTCAAGGCGTTCGGAATGGAGCAGTATGAAATCGGAAGATTCTCCGAACAATGCATTCATTTTTTTAACCGCATTATGCGCGTCGCGCGCGACAAGGCCATTATTGAGCCGCTGATTGTTTTTGTTTCCATTATCGGTTTGGCGCTGGTGCTGGTGTATGCCCGCTGGGCAAAAATGCCGGCCGAGAATTTTATAACATTCGCCATTGCCATGATCGCGCTTTACGAACCGGTAAAAAAACTGAGCAAGGTTCATCTTAACATTCAGCAGACTTCGGCCTCGGCCGACCGGATATTTGAAATCCTTGACACGCCGGTCGTGATTTTCGATTTGCCAAACGCGGTTGCGCTTGAGGGGCCGGTGAAATCCATATCGTTTGACAATGTCAGCTTTGCTTATGACGATATGCCGGTTTTGCGGAATATTTGCCTTGAGGTTCAAGCCGGAGAACGGGTGGCGATTGTCGGCGGTTCCGGGGCGGGCAAAACAACCCTGGTCAATCTGATCCCAAGATTTTATGATGTCAGCGCGGGCGCTTTAAGGATAAATGGGGCTGATATCCGCAACTTTACAATTAAATCTCTGCGTTCAAAAATAGGCATGGTAACCCAGGAGACCATCCTTTTCAACGATACGGTGGCCGCCAATATCGCCTATGGCCATGCGGAAGCTTCGCGCGCGGCGATTGAGGAAGCCGCCCGACGGGCGCACGCGCACGAATTTATCCGGCAAATGCCGGAAGGGTATGAAACCGTGATCGGCGAGCGGGGAGTGCGGCTTTCCGGCGGACAATGCCAGCGTCTGGCGATCGCGCGCGCGATATTGCGCAACCCGCCGATTTTAATCCTGGATGAGGCCACCAGCGCCCTTGACACCGAATCCGAACGGCTGGTGCAGGCCGCCCTTGATGACCTGATGCAGGGCCGGACCGTGTTTGCCATTGCGCACCGCCTTTCAACGATCATGCATTGCGAAAAAATCCTGGTTCTTGATGGCGGCCGGATCGCTGAAACAGGCACGCACGAAAAACTCCTGGATTTGAACGGCGTCTATCGCCGGCTCTATGATTTACAGTTCAGCGATATCGGCGAAGGCGGGTAAGAATATCGCGGACGTATCGTTTTGTTGATGGATACGTAATCCCATCCCAGAATTTATTGGGATCGCCGCCATCGCTTGCGGCCCAGCGCATGGTGTTGGAACGGCCGGCATTGTATTCCGCGAGCGCATAAGGCAACGGATTGGTTTTGTTTGACCAGCGTGAGATGGAACGTTTCAGATACCAGGTTCCGGCCTGGATATTTGTCTCCGGGTTGAACAAATCGTTTTTTCTTAAATTGACAATACCGTTGGCTTCGGCCCATTCCTTGGCCGCATTTTCGGTGACCTGCATCAATCCGATTTCACCGCGCCGGCCGCGGCGGTCATACTTGAATCCGCTTTCGCGCCAGATAACCGCCCGGATTAATTTTGGAGCAAGGCCGTGGTTTGCGGCGGTTTTGGCGATAATATCGTCATAGGCATGGATTCGGCGATAGCGGCTGATTCCAAAAATCACGACCAGCGCCAGCGCCGTCGCAAGAATGACCAGGAAATATACTTTTAATCTGGATATTTCATGAGTTCTCATGAAATATCCACCTGAAAGTCTTCGACGCGCACGCTGGAACATGCTTGCCCAGGATTATTCTTTCGGCGCGTCGAAGGATTAATCTTGAGCAAGATGTAAGGAAACACCGCGCATATTTCACCGGCGGCAATCAGTTCGTGAAATATGCGGATTAATTTTCTTGAGTCGGCTGACATTTTTAAGATAATACCTGATACCTTAATAATGTCAATATGCTGATTTTTATGCCGCCAAAAAATAAATTTGATCGAACCAGATGGAATCTTGAAAGAGAGCGGTTTCGTCTGACCGATCCGGCGCCGCCGCGTCCTGAACCGGATCTCTCCCTTCGTCCGGCCATTACGCATCTTTTTGCAAAACTTGATTCCCAGACCGGCTCAAGTATTCATAAGATTCAAACAAAATGGAAAATCATAGCGGGCGAAGTTGCGGCCGGTCATTCCCGTCCCGGACGGTTGGCCGGCGATATTCTTTATGTCTATGTTGACAGCTCCTCCTGGCTGGCCGAGATAACCCGTTTTTATTCCGAGAATATCTTGCGCAAAATTCAGAATGAGATCGGTTCCGGCACGGTGAAAGGCCTGCGGTTTCAGGTCAACCCGCCCGGGGCGGGTTGACCCCGGAGAATGCCGGCTGGCTTTGTAGAGATATATAACCAAATAAAGGACAAAATAAAAAATGAAAGAAAGCGCGGCGGAATTAAGAAACAATCATCCATTCACAAAACCATCCGTCATTGCGCAGGGCCCGGTAATCGGTCTTGGGTATCGTCCGCCCTGGCGATTGGGAAACATTGTTCAGGCGCGTTTTGCCGCCCGGCACGGCCTGCATGTCATGCTGGCCCAGCAGTCGGCCCGGGAAATTGAACGGACCGGACGTTCGTTTCAGGACGTCATTGACAGCGCCACGCTAAGCGCCTTTCAGGCCGATCTCAAGTTGCCCTGGGGGGCCGACGGCGATCACTTGCGCAATGCAAAGGAGGTAACCGCCGCGGCGCGCGCCGGTTGCACGCACTTCACTTATGATGTTACCGCCGAACTGGACAAGGGTATTGAAGCCGTTGCCGGGCAAGTCGTCGAGCTTTACGGGTTGACGCGCGATATCAAGGGGGCGCGGAATTTTACGACGGAAATATCGCTTGATGAGGGCGAAACGACGACCAGCATTGACGAAGTGGTCAAGCTCATCGCCGTCTTAAAAGAAGAGCAGATTGTCATCAATGAGATTGCCCCCCGTTTCCCGGGTTATTTTGAGAAGGCGATTGATTATTATTCCGCAATCAAAAACGGCAAAAAAGTCAGCGATACGCGCGATTTTGAAATTTATCTTCAGCGGATTGCCGAGGCCGGCCGAAAAAATAATTTCCGGATATGCGTCCATTCGGGCAGTGATAAATTCGCCATCTACCCGATCGTGGCGAAAGTGTTGAAAGATAATTTTCATTTAAAGACGGCCGGCACGTATTACCTTGAGGATTTAAAAATTGTCGCCCGCCATGACCGGCCGCTTTTCATGGAAATATTCAAATTTTCATTTGACCAGTTTGCGCGGGACAGGGCTACTTATGAATTAAGCGCTGATCCTGAAAAAATTCCGGATTTGATGGGACTGGACGGCGCGGCCATTGCCCGTCTGCTTCAATCCGGCGCGGGTAACGATGATTTGCGGCAGGTATTGCATGTAACCTATGGTTCGATCCTGACCGCGCGCGACGGGGCCGGGCAGGCGCGTTTTGCTGGTCGCATTGAAAAAACGCTCCGGGAAAACACGGCGGAATACGAGGCCGAACTGACAGCCCATCTGGAGCGGCATTTTTCGGTGTTTTTTCCTAGGAATCAGCGCTAAATTTTTGTATTATCCCCTTACTAAAACACAAGGGGGGCTTATGAAAAGATATATTTGCAATGTATGCGGATACATTTACGATCCCAAGCTTGGCGATCCGGAGCATGGCATCAAGCCGGGAACCGAGTTTAAGGATTTGCCGGATACCTGGACCTGTCCGGAATGCGGGGTTGGCAAGGACGAGTTTTCGCCGGAGCAATAATATTTTGGAATTTTCCGCCAGAGGCGGATCCGTCCAAGGCGGAAGATTTTTGATTTTGGATTGTTTAGAAATCGAAAATCCAAAATCGGCAATCCGCCGCAGGCGGACGCCCGTGGCGTCGAAAATTATAACATAAGGAGTAGGAATAATTATGCAATTAAAAGGAAGCAAGACGGAAAGAAATATTTTAACGGCGTTTGCCGGAGAATCGCAAGCCAGGAATCGTTACACTTATTTCGCCGGGCAGGCAAGAAAAGATGGATTAATGCAGATTACCGATATTTTTGAAGAAACGGCCAACCAGGAAAAGGAACATGCGCACCGCCTGTTCAAGTTCCTTCAGGGCGGCGAAGTTGAAATATCAGCCGCATTTCCGGCCGGAATAGTCGGCTCTACCCTGCAAAATCTGAAGGCCGCCGCCGCCGGCGAGCATTATGAATGGACGGAAATGTATCCCGGGTTTGCCGCAGTCGCCCGCAAAGAGGGTTTTGAAGAGATCGCAAAAGCGTTTGAAGCAATAGCAATTGCCGAGCGTCAGCATGAAAAGCGTTACCTTGGTCTGGCGGCCAATATTGAAAAGGGGACGGTTTTCAAGAAGGAGAAATCCGTTGTCTGGCGTTGCCGTAATTGCGGTTACCTGCATACCGGCCAGGAAGCCCCGGAAAACTGTCCGGCCTGCGCCCATCCGCGGGCTTATTACGAGTTGTTGGCGGAAAACTGGTAATAAAACGCAATGAAAGCAAGACTGGCACTCTGGCTTTGTCCGGCGTTTGTTTTCTATGCGCTTATCGCCGGCGCGGAGCCTTTTCCTGTTGCAGCCAGTCTGGAGTTAAACGGGCAGGGCGCAACCCAACTGGTTGTTCAGGTTGAAGTTCCCCGGGGGTACAGTTTGTATGCCGGCCAGTTCCGGGTTGAAATTCCTCCAAAGCCCGCCAAAATTATCCCGCTTTCCTTGCCGGCGCCGAAAAGTGAAAAAGATTATTTTACCGGCGAGCAAAAACTTGTCTATACCCAGTCATTTACGGCCGTTTATTTAATTGAGAATTCGCCGAAGGATATTATTGATGTTAACATTCACCTGCAAGGCTGTGATCAAAACACTTGTTTTCTGCCTGTTACCAAAGAGCTTCAGCTTAAAATCAGGAGCAAGCCGGAGTTATTGAAGGGTGAAAAGAAAGATGATGATTTGGCCAGAAATGGACGCGCGGATTGGTTGCGAGATGTCAACCGTAATTATAGAATCGCCGCGATTCAATCGGGATATATGGATGCGCGCAGTTTTTTGGCTTTTCTGGATTTATCGGGAAAGCACGGCGCGGCGCTCAGTCCTGTTCAGAAAACATGGCAAGTCGGCCGGTTATGGATCAGCCTGCTGTTGATGATTTTGGGCGGACTGGCGCTTAACCTGACCCCGTGCGTTCTGCCGCTCATTCCGGTGAATCTGGCAATTATCGGCGCGGGTGTCCGGGCTGTTTCTGTCCGGCGCGGTTTTCTTCTGGGAACGCTTTACGGCCTGGGAATTGTCCTGGCCTATGGCGCGCTTGGTTTGGTAACTGTTTTAACCGGCGCGCAATTCGGAGCGCTGAACGCTTCGCCCTGGTTCAACCTCGTGGTCGCGCTTGTTTTCATGGCGCTTGGACTGGCGCTCCTTGATGTGATTATGATTGATTTTTCAAGTTTTCAAAGCCGTTTTCAATTGAAAGGGCAGGGATTGTCTTTCATCCTGATTTTGGGGGCTATATCGGCTCTGCTGGCGGGAGCGTGCGTTGCGCCGGTGGTCATTGCCGTCCTTTTGCTGGCCACGGATTTATATCTGAAAGGGCAGATGATCGGTCTGCTTATGCCTTTTCTTCTTGGTGTCGGCATGGCTTTGCCCTGGCCGTTTGCGGGCGCGGGGTTGTCCTTTTTGCCGAAACCCGGCAAATGGATGATGCACATCAAGCATATCTTCGCGGTTATAATATTGCTGACGGCATTTTACTATTTTTTTCTGGGCGCAAAATTGCTTTACGCGCGGTATACTCCGGCCGATTCCCGGTCTGGGCAGGTTGAGCCGGGCTGGCTTTCCCTCCCGGAAGGGCTGGCGGCGGCCGGCAGGGAAAAAAGACCTATACTGGTTTATTTTGGGGCAAGCTGGTGCAAAAATTGCCATGTGATGAATGCCGTGACATTCAAGGATCCGAATGTCAGGAAAAAGATGGAAGGTTTCATCTGCGTGAAATATGAGGCCGAAAATATGCAGGATGATTCCACCAAGGCGATTTTGCGCGAATTCGGCGTGCTGGGTCTGCCGACTTTCGTGATTTTGAAACCAAATGAATAAAAGATATTTACATCGTTTTGCAGTCTGCCCCGGCCGCCGGCCGGAATCGGCCAGAAAAGTTTGTAGCATTAATAACGGACCGCCGGCTGGCGTTGCGGCGCCGCTCTAGGAAATCGGGATGCCACGCTTTTGGAAAAAAAATTACGCCGGCACATGCAAGCAGACGGCTCTGAGTGATTATATTCAAGCTGCCCGGCAGATGCAAATTGTCCGCCTGCCGCGCGATGCCAGCTTGGCTCAACAGCGGCTCGTTCCTGTCAAGGCCGAACTTTTACAATTGGCCCGGCGTCATCGGCATGACACGGATGCCTATTTTAAACAAATGCCGGCATTGTCCCCAGCCGACGATGACTTCCAGATTGACTTTCCTGGCCAGAGGCAGCCTTATCCAGTGGGATATTGCCGTCAAATCAGGGATCGGGTCTGGGACAATCTTTCGAACGAAGCGCTCATTTGTTCGCTTCGCAAGCAGGGGCTGACATGGAAAAAAGTCTACTTCATTGAGAAGGGCGGCTGGTTTCAGAACGCCATTCAATGCGGGGATTGGCTGCTGGACGTTGCTCATGACACCGTGGATGCGACGGATGCGCCGATCATTTGCGTTCCCCTGGATGAACCCCTCTGGGAGAATCTCAATGACTGGCATCGATTTGCGGAAGTCGCTGCCGCTTATTACCATCTGACTTTATATCCCAACCTTTACTTTCCACTGCTTTTTCCCCTTATTCCTTTTCTCGCTGTGCGGGCGACAGGGCGCTTGGAGCTTCTGTATAACCAGCAAATGCTTTTTTTTCTTGATCTTGGAGACAACTGGCGCCGAATTCTGGCTTTGCTTGAAGATCAAAACCTGATGGAGAGGACCTTGCCGCTGACACTGGAAAAGCGTCTGTTGGAAATGACCGCGGCCGACGGGGAACCTTTTCCGGTGGAGATACGCAAATGTTCGTCCACGGAACTGCGGCAGGCCCTGCGGGAGTGGGGGCAAATTCGCCGCCTTCCGCGCCAACAGCTCGCGGCCACTCTTCAGAATTTTGAGAAGCTTGCGGGACTGGCCGCGCGCCGGTTGCGGCAGGCCAATATCTTCATGGCATCCGCGTAGCGCCGCATCCCGCCGCCAGTTTGTGCAAAATGGAGGAAAAAATTGACGCTTAATGTCAAATAATATATGGTTCTCAATATTGTTGCAAATCTTAATAAACGGACAATCGCCATGAAACAAACGATCGGATCTGTTTCCGCCTTGATTGCGCTTTCGGCCGCCACCGCTTCCGCGAATATCGTGGCCGCGCCGTTTTCCAACGTTGAATTAAACCTTGCCGATAATGTGACCATTGGGATTGATATGGATGGCGACGGCGCCGACGATTTTGATCTAAGCTATTACTGGGAAAATCCCGGCGCATCCCTTATCGCCGGGGTGGGAACGAACGAGATCGTCGTCGCTGATTCGTTACCCAGGCGCTATGGCCTTGGAACCCTGGTTGAAATTGTGGACACCGGCGCCAACGCGGCCTGCTGGACCAATCTGGTCGGCGAGGGGGTCAGTTGGGTGGGGGTTAAGTTTCAGTCGGGCGGGCAAACCCATCTTGGGTGGATTCAGTTTTATCTCCCCGATTCCTCAACGGGGTATCTTGTTCGCGGCGCCTGGGAAAATATTCCCGGCAACAGCATACCGGCCGGCGGCGGCTGGGGGAATGTAACGCCATCCCGCGGACCATTTGCGGGTGGCAATGCTGTTGCGGTTACCAGCTGTGCGCCGGCAGTCGGCAGCGGTGCCGACATAACCAATGTGCTGGTCGGTGCGGTCAGCACAACGAATCTTCTCGGTCAGGGAACAAACTGGATAGTATTTGTCGCGCCACCGGCATACTCGGCGGGCATGCAGGGCATCACCGTGCAGTCTGCGTCACAGGGCGGCACGATCCTAACTGACGCCTACACTTACCTGCCGCAAAATGGCTGGGTGGCAATCAATATAACGCCCGCGGCCGGCACATGGGCCTTGTCCGCGCCGGCCGGTTACACCGGCCCGACCACCGGCACTGGTAATCTGTCTGCGGCGAGCGCAATTACCGGGCAATACACGGTCGGCTATGGCGCCTTATCCGGCTATGTGGCGCCGAGCAACCAGACGCAATTTGCGGCCAGCGGAAGCACGGCGCTTTTCACGGCAGTGTATCTGCAAATTTCCACTGACATTGGTACACCGGCCGGCGTGTTGGCGACCGAGGGAGCTTACACGAATAAGATCCGGATCACCTGGCAGGGTGTGGCCGGCGCGGCCGGCTACGAAATCTGGCGCAGTCAGACCAATGACGCGAATACGGCGGCGAGGATTGCTGATATTCCGGTAAATCAGAGTGTCAGCAGTCAGAGGCCAGAGGGCAATGATCCGACCTTCAGCTTTCAACTCTCAGTCTCCAGCCTTTCTTACTATTACGATGATTACAACGTCAGCCAGGTTTACGCCTATTATTACTGGGTGCGGGCCAGAACCGCGTCCCTCATCAGTCCGATGAGTTATGTGGGCATGGGATATGCCGCGCTGGATCCGCGCGGCATAGGTGGCACGGCGGATATTTCTGTGAGCGATTTTGTGTTTTTACCGGTGAATATTACAAATCAATCAAATCCCGGCACAATCTCCTGCTGGATTCAGAACCGCGGTCCGGACAATCTATCCAATTCCGCAGTGCTGATGGATGTCTACATGACCAATGGCGCCATGCCGGCCGCATGGCTTGGGAACATGCAGACGAATATTACTTTGAACGCCGGCGCGGAGAAAGTTATAATTTTTTCACCACTGGACAAACAGGGCATTCAAATCCGCGCGGATTTGAGCGGAGTCTGTTTGCCGGAAATTCACATCCGGCATCTGACCACATTGTATGATCCGAACATGGCGAACAATATTGCTTATGGGATGGGGCTTGTGACCGTAAAGAGCCCCGGCCGCAATTCGCCGGGCCGAACCATCAATGATTATGACGGCGATGGGCGTTCGGATTTGGCCGTCCATGCAACCAATATGTCGGCCTGGGGCGTTTTATTGTCTGGCGCGCGATATGGCCGTGCGGTCATTGTGGAGCCGGGAGAGACTGACTGGCGGGCTGTGCCCGGCGATTATGAGGGTGCGGGCATGACCGGCGTGGGCATTTATGTTCCGGATTATGGCATCTGGTATGTCTGGTTCCCATCCGGCGGCCATGGTGAATTTTGTAATTTGGGCGGGACGGGATATACGCCGGCACAGGCGGATTACGATGGCGACAACAAAACCGACCCGGTTGTCTACCGTCTGGCGGATGGCTATTGGCGCGGCTACGGATCCAGAAGCGGATATATGGTTGGCGAAACCATGGTTGGCGGCCCCGGCTATGAGCCGGTGGCGCGCGATTATGACGGCGATGGGCTTGCTGATCCCATGACTTATACGGAAAGGAGCGGCAATTGGATAGGGCAATTGACGGCCAGCCAATATGGACTGGTTCTCATTCAGCACTATGGCGGCCCCGGCTACCAGGCGGTCCCGGCCGATTATGACGGGGATGGTCTCGCTGATCCGGCCGTCTATGAAAGAATAAGCGGCATGTGGTACGCGGCGCTGTCAAGCTATGGCTATCAGACGGTCATCACGCAGTTCGGCGGTTTGGGCTTGAGGCCGGTGGGCGGGGATTATGATGGTGACGGCCTGGCTGATCCGGCGGTCTATTGCGAGGCGACCGGCGTATGGTATGGGGCTTTATCATCCCGCGGATACCTGACAAGTATTGCGGCTTTTGGCGGAACAGCTTACAGTCCGATCAGCGAATGATTGCGAAATATCTGCCATGAAAAATAATATCAATATGCGCTGTTTTGAAGACGTTTTGTCGCTGAACAGGGCAGTGGCCGCCCTGCTCAAACACCATTTTGAACGGGAATATCCCGGTAATTACGCCGTCATGCTCTCCGGCGGCAAGACGCCTTTTGATGCTTACCATCTCGTGGCCGATGAAAAATGCGTGGTGTCGGATGGTTTCCGGCTTTTTCTCAGCGATGAACGGCTGGTGCCGGTTGCTTCCCCTGAAAGCAATTACGGCAATATGCGCTTCATGGTTGAAGCCCTGCACCTTGAGGAAGATCAGGTTATTGGTGTCAATCCGGAATTGGAGCCGGCCTTGGCGGCCGAACATTATGACGGCGGTTTGCGAAAGTTTATCAATAACGGCGGGATAATTCCGCTCGGCTTGCTCGGTTTGGGGGCCGACGGCCATACCGCGTCGCTGTTTTGTGCTGAAGATTTGGAACGGGGGAAAGGGCGGTATGCCGTTCCGGTTGTCGCGCCCAACGGCACGAACCGGGTCAGTGTAACCCCTGATTTGCTCGCGAAAATCCGGCAAATAATTTTTGTCGTTGCCGGGTCCGACAAAAAAGTGATGGCCGATAAATTAACCGGCAATCCTTCAAGCGTGATTGCCGGCCTGGCGGTTGCCGGGGCGGGAATGAAGCAAGTCTGGTTCGCGGCGTGAATTTAAGAACGAGAGGCGCAAAATGGCAATCTTACAATCCGATAATTTAATTGAATTGCTCACGCCGAAGCAGAATTCGCCGGATTTTGAAAATGACCTTAAAATATTTTCCGTAAGATTCAATAAAATCCGCGAGTATGCCGCCGTCGTTTCCATCCCCGATAATCCCCTGGGTAACCTGCATTTTGCCGCGCCGGAAGTATTGTCATATCTTGCCCTGCCGATTGATCCGGAAAAATGTTTGATTCATCTGAATACATTTCATGCCAGGAAAGACCTTGACGATTTCCTGCGCCAGGCAAAGGGATTGAGGATAAAATATCTCCTTTGTGTCAGCGGCGACGGAAGCCAGCGTCTGGCGAGGCTTAATCCCGCCGATCTTGACACGGATGTTGAGACGGTTACTTCGGTGGAACTGCTGGCTTATATAGACAAGGCCTGCGGCGGCCATTTTACCTGCGGCGTGGCTTTCAATCAGTATGAACCGATGGAGCATGAAATGCAAAAAATGCGGCGTAAACTTGCGGCGGGGGCGAAATTTATAATTACCCAGCCGGTTGTCGGCCGCGATGAACGCGTGCTGGAGCTGGCTCATTTCGGAATGCCTGTTTCCATCGGAGCATGGATGTCGAAAAGGATTGATTTGCTGAAACAATGTCTGGGCGTTGCGGGCGAGAATATTCCCGCCGATTATGATCCTTTGGAAAATTTACGGGTTTTGCGCGCAACATACCCCGATTATGGGTTATATTATTCACTGCTTGGATTTAATCGTGATTGGAACGGCATCATAACCCATTGACTGGCGGCCGCGCTGGCTGATGCGAATATATTTGGCAATCGTTAAAATATATTTTACGATTTTAGTGTTGGAAATTGTTTGTTTCTAATATATTTAATTGTTTCTCAAGATGATTATATAAAATGATAATATGAACGAAGAACTGAAAGACAGGATATCCCGGATTGCGGCCGGCATTGAAGAAATGCGAGGTTATCTTTGACGTCCCGGGACGTCAGAAGACATTGCAGGAACTTGAAAAGCAGATGGCCGCGCCCGACTTCTGGAATGACCAGAACGCCGCCCGGGCCATAATTGACCGGGCCAACCAGAACCGCCAGATCCTGAATCCATTCAAAGCGCTGGAATCACGCCTTGCCGACTGTTCCCTCATGCTTGAGCTGGCGGAGTCGGAAAAGGATGAAACCCAGCGCCAGCACGCCCTTGCGGAAACAACACGCGATCTGCAGGCGCTGGAAGAGGATTATAAAAAGCGGGAGTTTGAATCCCTCTTTGACGGCAAAATGGATTCTCAAAACGCTTATTTGAGTCTCCATGCCGGCGCCGGCGGCACGGAAGCCTGTGATTGGGCGGCAATGTTACTGCGTATGTACCGCCGCTATTGCGAAAACCGCGGATTTGAAGTCAGCATAATGGACATGATGCCGGGCGACGAAGCCGGTTTCAAGAGTGTTACCCTGATGGTTGCCGGCCCTTATGCGTATGGCTATCTGTCGGCGGAACGCGGGGTCCATCGTCTTGTCCGGATAAGTCCCTTTGACGCCAACAAGCGCCGGCATACTTCTTTCGCGTCGCTGGATGTCATTGCGGAAGTCGCCGAGGATGTTGAAGTGGAAATCAAGGAAAGCGATATGCGCGTGGATACATTCCGATCGGGCGGCGCCGGCGGACAGCATGTGAATAAAACCGATTCGGCCATTCGCCTGACCCACCTGCCGACCGGCATTGTGGTTGCCTGCCAGTCCGAGCGTTCCCAGCATGCCAACCGCAATAAAGCGATGAAATTAATGCGGGCGCGATTGTATGAGCTGATGCAGGACCAGAAACGCCAGGAAATGGAAAAATTTTACGGCGAAAAGGGTGAGATTGCGTGGGGCCGGCAAATCCGTTCCTATGTCCTTCAGCCCTATACCATGGCCAAAGACCACCGCACCGGGGTTGAATGCGGCAATGTGATGGATGTGCTGGAAGGCAATCTGGATCCGTTTATTCTGCCCTATATTAAGTTTAAAAGAACCGCGCGAAAGCCTGTGACCGCTGAACAGGCGAGAGAATAAATCACGTCTTAAGGAGATAAAATGCCAATCAAAAGCATGACCGGCCATGGGCGGGGCGAGGCTTCTTTCAAGGGCGCCAAGGTTATTATCGAACTTAATTCCGTGAATCATCGCCAGTTTGACCTGCGGCTTGATCTGCCCCCATATCTTTCATTCCTGGAAACGGAAATTCGCCAAATAATTCATTCTGTCCTCGCGCGCGGCTCGGTTTCGTGCCGCTGTCATGTCGTCCCCGGGGCGCAAATATCCACGCATCAAATCGTTATTGATCATGATTTGGCGCGGCAATGTCTTCAGATTGTCCGCCAAATGGCGCGCAAACACAAAATAGCGGATGATTTTGGCGTCAGCGCGCTCTTCAACATCCCGGGCGTGATCAGGATTATTCCGGCCGGCGGAAACGACGCCAAATTGAAAAATCTGGTTGTCAGCGCCTGCCGCCGCGCGTTACAACAACTGTGCGCCATGCGCGCTGTTGAGGGCTGTGCCTTGGAACGCGAAATTCGCCGCAAAACACAACGGCTGGAAATCATGTTGAATCAAATTGCGGGCCGCCGTCCGGCGGCCGTGCGGCAATATAAAGGCAGAATCAGGGATTTACTGGTTTCAGCGGCGGGACCGTCCGGCGATAAAAAAATATTGCGTGATATTGTCATGCTGGCCGAACGCGGCGATATTACCGAGGAATTGGAGCGGTCGCAAAGCCACTTTGCCCAGTTTTATCAGCTTTTGGCCGGGAAAGAGCCCGTCGGGCGCACCATGGATTTTCTGGTTCAGGAAATGATGCGGGAAATCAATACCATCGGCGCGAAGTCAAATGATTGCGTAATTTCAAATTTGGTGGTAAAGTACAAAACAGAACTCGAATGTATCCGGGAACAGGTTCAAAACATAGAATGACTAATCACAAGGATAATCCTCTTTTGATCATTGTTTCCGCCCCCTCGGGGGCCGGCAAGACCACGTTGTGCAATCTGCTTTTGAATGAATTTCAGCACATGACGCGTTCCATCTCATGCACCACCCGGAAAAAACGCCGGGGCGAGGTCCATGGCCGCGATTATTATTTTATAACTCTGCCGGAGTATGAAAAATGCCTGCATCGCGGCAAATTTCTTGAATCCGCTTCCGTTCATGGCCACTGGTATGCAACCCCCCGCTCGCCGGTGTTGTCGGCCTTGGCGGCCGGAAAGGATATATTGCTGGTGATTGATGTGCAGGGGGCAAAAATGATCCGCAACGCTATAAAAAAGGAAGCCGACCATAACCTTAAGGCGGCCTTTGTTGACGTTTTTATCGTGCCCCCCAGCATCAAAGAGTTGAAACGCCGTCTGTTGAAACGCGGGCAGGATTGTCCGGTTGACATAAAGATCCGGATGAAAAATGCGGCGCGCGAAATGAAAGCATGGCGTGATTTTCGGTATGTGGTGGTTAACGACCGGCTGGAACAGGCTTATAAAAGACTGCGCTCGATAGTGATCGCCGAGCATTGCCGGAATATGATGATTCCCAAATGACAAATTCCGGCTTCCAAACAATTTCCAATGATCCAATTTCGAATGATCGAAACAGATAATAAAGGTTCTTAATTTGTGTTTTGGCAATTGAATGTTATTTGTAATTTGGCGCTTGTAATTCGGAATTTAAAGTCCCATGTCAAAACAATATCACATCTTGTTGGGCGTAACCGGCTCCATCGCGGCTTACAAAGCCGCCGAACTGTTGCGGCTGATGAAAAAAAAAGGCTGGCTGGTTTCCGTTATCATGACCAGGGCGGCGACCCGTTTTGTCGGCGAATTGACATTTCAGACCCTGTCCCGGAATCCGGTATTGATAGATGAGTTTGAACGAAGCGAATCATGGAGTCCATCCCATGTGTCGCTCGCGGACTGGGCCGATGCTTTGGTCATTGCCCCCTGCACGGCGAATGTTATCGCCAAGCTGGCGCATGGCCTGGCCGATGACGCCTTGTCTGCAACGGCGCTCGCCTGCAAGGCGCCCCTGATCATTGCGCCGGCCATGAATGAAAACATGTGGTTGCATCCCGCCACGCGGGATAATCTCCGCATCGTCAAATCCCGCGGCGCAATAATCGTAAATCCTGAACATGGCCAGCTGGCCTGCGGCTGGGTGGGGGAAGGCCGATTGGCGCCGCTGGATGAAGTTATGAAGGCAATTGAAAAAGCATTGCGGCGCGTGGAAGCGGCAACCGCTAAGGAAAAACGTTCAACTTCCAACATTCAACTTTGAACGGATGGACGTTGAATGTTCAAAGTTTCTTTCTGTAAAACTGATATTATGAAAATCCTTGTCACGGCCGGCCCCACCCGGGAACCAATAGACCCGGTGCGCTTTATCAGCAACCGTTCCAGCGGAAAAATGGGTTATGCCATCGCTTCCGCTGCGCTTCGCAAAGGCCATAAGGTTGTTCTTGTTTCCGGGCCGGTCTCCGTTCAGCCTCCGCCAAACGCCGTTCTTGTAAAAGTCGCAACGGCCGCCGATATGCTGGCGGCGGTTAGTAAAAAAATCGGATGGTGTGACGCACTGGTCATGTCGGCCGCCGTGTCGGATTGGCGTCCGGCCAAAGTCAGCAAAAATAAAATTAAAAAGCGTAAAATGCCTGATTTATTGCCTCTGGCGCAAAATCCTGACATTCTCAAAGCGGTTGCCCGGAAAAAAGGGAAGAGAATATTTGTGGGTTTTGCGGCTGAAACCGGCAATATGCGCGCCGAAGCTTTGCGCAAATTACGGGAGAAGAATCTGGACTTGATCGTTGCCAATGACGTCAGCCGTCCCGGCGCCGGATTTGAAACCGATACCAACCGGGTAACGCTTTTTTCTGTCAAAGGAACACATGAGGCGTTGCCGCTGATGACAAAGATTAAAGTGGCCGAACGTATTGTGGCCTGGATAGAGCGGGAGCGGGCTCATTGAGCGGCGGATCGGTCGGTAGATATGCGGAATGAATCCCCGTCGGAAATAACCGTGATGTTTCCCGCAATGCCATTGACATAAACCTTGCCGTCTTTGGTCAGTCGCCGCGCCCGCCCGCTTCGCTCCGAAAGCCATAATTCCTTCGGCGCGGGCACGATGAAAGTTTTGGCTTTGACCGCGGCAAAGAAGCTGTCGTTGGGAAATGATTCCGCGCCGTGATGCGGAAATTTCAGAATGTCGGCCTGCAACATGCCCGGCGGGCAGTTTGTTGCCAGATAATCGCCCATGGCGCGGTTAAGATCGGCGGCAAATAAGAATCTGTTTTTCCCATGGAAAAGCATGATCACTGCCGAAGTGTCATTAATATCCGTGCGGCCCACGGGCGTATCCATGCCGTTGAAAGCGCAAATGACCCGCATAACGGCGTTTTTTTCCAGGAACAACTCCGTGCCTTTATCCATAGCCTTTAAAGGAATATTTCTTTTCTGCAACTCCGTTCTTATTGCGGCGATTTCCTCGTTTGAACAGCCCCAGGGTTCGTTTGCAATCAGGGCGGCGGGCGGAGGATTGAAATAGACACAGCCAACCGTTATTCCGGATTTGAGCAAAGGAACCAGTCCGCCATAGTGATCGCTATGACCGTGCGTAATGATGATGAAATCAATGCTGGCGCATCTTTGGTTTTGGAGGAATTTTATGAGCCGGCCGGCCGTCTCTCCCGGGCCGGTGTCAATCAGCGCATGGCGTCCGTTCATGCTCACTAAATGGGCGTCGCCTTGCCGGGAAGGTATATTAACGTCAATCGAAGTCCAGGTCAGGGAACCTTGTTTTTTCTGGCAGGCTGATAATACGACGGCTATTAGTAAAACTGATATTAACCTGATGAAAGTAATCATTTTAGTACCTTAAACATTCAGTACTGCGATAAAAAACAAGATGCCACGGGCATCCGCCAGCGGCGGAAAAGGATTCACCACGGAGTCACGGAGGCACGGAGCAAAAGAGATTGCGTGAAATTGGATTTTGCCAAACCAAAATCCAATTTCACGCAATGACTTGTTCTGGGAGGATAAAATGAGCTGGAAAGGGAGTAAAGACGGACAAATTGAATCTCTGGTCTTTCTCCAAAAAACAGCCAGTTTTGTCAATTTTGGGATGAGCGGAATGCTAATCGCAAAATTGACAAAATCTCCTCTTGTTTTGTCTCCGTGCCTTCGTGCCTCCGTGGTTGTTCTTTTTTTTGAATTTGGGTTGCCGCGTTGCCAGGCAAGTAGCCACTTGGCGACAAAGTCGCCGACGTGGCGGGCATAACCCGCTTTAGTCTGATTTATCCGGAACGGCCGGTGGCATTTCGGTCGGCAAAAACGGCGGCACGGGACATCCTAAAATGGCGGCCACAGCCCGCAATAATTCGGCCTCGCCCGCGTTCACCCGGCCGTCATGGGCGACACACGCGCCGCAGGCATCAAGAAAATGCTTTTTTATTTGCGGGTCCGCCGTGCTTAAACCGGAAAGCGCCCGATCCACCTGTGTGAGGCCGCATTCGTGTTTCGGAGATATTTTTGGTTCTTCCGTAACAGGCAGTCTTTTTACGCCTGCGGCAAAGGCCTGCGCCGCGGCGGAATCATCATCGTTGCCGTAATAGGCCAGCGTTGAAAGGATGGCATACATTGGAGTCAAATAGCGCTTCAAATCAGATGACGGGGAAAAGTTTTCTTTTTCCCGGCCGGTCCAACTCTTGATATTGGCGGTAATCATGGCCTGCATCATGTATTCAAAAAGAGTGATGGTTCCATCGGATTCCACGAGGCGCCGGAGTTGTCCGGAAAATGTCTTTAAATCGGATGCGCGCAAGGTTCTTAATGTTGCCGTTGATAAATCGGCCAGCGGCAAAAACCATTCCGGCGGATAGTTTTTGACCAACGGTATCAGCGCAACAACCGCGTTATAAATGTCTTCCCCGGTGTTATTCTTGAGGTAGCGCAGTTGTCCGTCCCGGATTTCGTTATTATCTGAAATAAGCATGGCCATGATAAGCGCCCGGGCGGAGGACGGTTCGCGCGCGGCGGAACGGATTGCCGGCGGAAGCGAAGAGAGCCATTGGCCGGTATTTTGCAGGCTTTCTGCATCCAACCGTCCGACCGATTTAACCGCCTGGTCCGGATCAAGCGTAATGGAACGGACGGATGATTGGTTAGCCATACGGGCCGCCGTCTCACCCAGGGAGGAGATTTCATTATCGTCCATAAATGCCGTGGTTGCGTCAGTTGCCGGAAATGTTCCGTCAAAGGCCGGGTCAATCCGGCGAATCCGTTCCGTCAGGGGAGGGTGGGTTGACATCAGGTTAAAAAACGAGCGCTTTAATCCATCGGCAAAAAAGAAGTGGGAAGCGTCCTCGGCGTTCGGATTGCTGATTTCGCCGCCGGTTATAAAACCGCCGATTTTTTTGAGGGCTCCGGCTATCCCCGCCGGGTTCCGGGTGAACTGGACCGAAGCCGCATCGGCCAGAAATTCGCGCTGGCGGGAAACGGCCGACTTGATTAACCGCGCAAAAAAAACGCCGATATATCCGATGATCATGAGAGAGAGTCCGGCCAGGAGAATGGCGACGGTATTGCCGCCTTTTTTGCGCGCTGATCCGCCGATGCCGGAGCGGGGGGATTGGGACGATATTCTGAAAATCCACCAGCCGATCAGGCTGATCACCAGGATGCCGTGCAGAACGCCCATCAATCGGAGATTGAGCCGCATATCGCCGTTCAAAATATGGCTGAACTCATGGGCGATGACGCCCTGCAATTCATCGCGGGACAAAAGATTCATACAGCCGCGCGTTACGCCGATAATGGCGTCCCTGGTTGAAAAGCCGGCGGCAAAGGCGTTAATGCTTTCCTCATCCAGTAAATAAACTTTTGGAACCGGCATGCCGGAGGCAATGGCTATTTCCTCGACAACATTTAACAGACGGCGCTCGGCCGGCGACGATGTTTGCGGATTGATCAGTTCCGCCCCGAACATGCGGGCGACCGCCTCCCCGCCCGCCGATAACAGGCTCATTTTATAAATTGTGCCGGTGGAAATTATCGCCAGGGTGCCGATGGCGGTGTATAAGAAAAAAGACGGATCCCAAAGCCGCTTGATGCTTGCCAGCCAGTCGGCTTCCGCCGCCGGGGGGCGTGCGTTAAGGAAGAAAAACGCCAGAACGAAATAAACGGCGATAATGATCAAAACGACGGCGACGGCGAAAAAAAACGTCAACAGCAATGTATTCCGCCTGGCGCGCTCCTGATGTTCAAAGAAATCCATTCTTTATGCTCTGTGGTCTCTGTGAACTCTGTGAGAGATGCTTATTGTTTCTGGAATGACACTTTCTGCGCTTCCCGTTCCCCGGGATTGGTGATTTCAAAAAGCTGGGCTGCGTTGAAACCCAAAGGGCCGGCAATCAGCAGGTCGGGGAATGATTCCCGCGTGGTGTTATAGCTCATCACTGCGTCATTATAGGCCTGGCGCGCGAAGGAAATTTTGTTTTCCGTGGAGGTCAATTCTTCCATCAAAGCCTGCATGGTCTGGTTGGCCTTCAAATCAGGATAGGCCTCCACGACCGCGAATAACCTTCCAAGGGCGCCGGTCAGAACCGATTCGGCCCCGATTAATCCCTGGATGGCGGAAGCATTGCCTGGATCAGAAGCGGCCTTCTGGCCGGCGGACGACGCCTGGTTGCGGGCGGCAATGACCTCTTCCAATGTCTGGCGTTCGTGCTGCATATAGCCTTTTGCGGTTTCAACCAGATTGGGAATCAGGTCATAACGGCGTTTAAGTTGAACGTCAATCTGCGCGAACGAATTCTTAAAGCGGTTGCGCAAGGCAACCAGCTTATTATACCGGGCAATCAGGAAAATGGCTAAAACAACTATTACGCCTATCAGGATAATCATGCTCATGGCAACTCCTCGGTTAGATTATTGCTTCGAATTAATAATAATATATCACTCTGCCGGAACTTGTCAAAGCGGATTTATAATGATAAATTTTTGCCAATGCAATGATCCGCCTGGGCGGGTTGAGGGAGGTAAGGTTCAATATGAAAATACAGGTTGTGGTTGGGATCGGCGAGATTTTATGGGACATGCTGCCCTCCGGCAAACAACTCGGCGGGGCGCCGGCAAATTTTGCCTATTTTTCCAAAGCCATGGGAGCGGAGGCCTACATGGTCAGCCGGGTGGGCGGCGACCGCCTTGGCCGTGAAATATTGGACAAATTGGATCAACTGGGCTTCAGCCGGAAATATGTTGCCGTTGACAAGTCGCATCCCACCGGCATCGTGGAAGTGCGGCTGGATAAGGACGGCAAGCCGAGTTATGACATTAAACAAAATGTCGCCTGGGATTTTATTGAATTTTCATCCGGATTGCGTTCGCTGGCGGAAAAAACAAAAGCGGTATGTTTCGGCACGCTGGCGCAGCGTTCGCGGATTACCCGTGAAACGATCCGCGAATTTGTCGCATCCATGCCCCCTTCATCATTGAAAGTGTTTGATATCAACCTGCGGCAGTCGTTTTATAATCGCAAAATAATAGAACAGCTCCTCAAGCTGTCAAATGTTTTCAAGCTCAACGATGAAGAGCTTGTGATTGTTTCGGATTTACTTTCCATTCCGGGGAATGAGGCCAAAGTGGTTAAGAGTTTAATGCTGAAGTATAAACTTAACGTTATTGCGGTTACCAAGGGGGCAAAAGGCGCGGTCCTTTATTGTCCTGAGGGAACGTACCCCTCAAAAGGCAGGAAAATTAAAATTGCCGACACGGTCGGCGCCGGGGATTCGTTCACGGCCGCCCTGGTTGCCGGATTGCTTAATGGCGTAAAAATGCCGGCCATAATCGAATCGGCGAACCGCCTGGCGGTATATGTATGCGGTCAACACGGGGCCACGCCTCCGTTGCCGGCGGAAATTCTGCGGAATGGAATTTAATCTGGATATTTCATGAGTTCTCATGAAATATCCACCTGCAAGGCTTCGACGCGCACGCTGGAGCGTGCTTGCTCAGGATTATTCTTTCGGCGCGTCGAAGGATTAATCTTGAGCAAGGTGTAAGTAAACACCGCGCCGAAGCTTTGGTTGCAATGCTGTGCAACCAAAGCGCATATTTCACCGGCGGCAATCAGTTCGTGAAATATGCGGTTTAATCCAATTCGCGGTTGACAAGCATGATGGAGAATGATAGAACAACGCGATTTTGATGGATTCCATCAAAATATAACTTGAGTATTATTTCAGTTTCCGGTAAAAATAGGGACAGAAATGAGCAAAATAAAACAAAAAAAATCAAGCAAACCGGCGAAAGTATCCGCCAAGCAAAGTCCTAATTCTGCAAAAAAGATAAAAAAAGGCCGGCAAGTGTCCCAGGCCTTGACAGTCGCCCAATTGACAAAGGGAGACACGCGGGTTAAAGGCAACAAATATCTATCGGTTTCAGAGGCCAAGGAAAAACGCGACCTTTTACTGCGTTTGCGCGAGAGAATCACGGGACAGATTGACTTTCTGGCCACGGATAATATTAACCGCTCGGAAAAAGATAATGATATCAGCTATCGGTCGGAAGAGCAGGGCACCGACAATTTTGACCGTGATTTTGCCTTAAACCGGGTCAGCCTGGATCAGGATATTTTGTTTGAGATTGACGAGGCGTTGAACCGTCTGGTTTTGGGAACTTACGGGATTTGTGACGGGTGTGGGCGCGGAATTGAGAAAATGCGGATCAAGGTCGTGCCTTATTCCAGACTGTGTATGGCCTGCAAATCGCAGGATGAAAACAGCCGGAAAACATTCAAACCATCCGAATCCGCGGAATCTCTTGACAATGCCGCCGATAAGAATACCGCCGAATCGGGGACGGAAGAAGAATAACCTGTTTGGGTTCTCCGCCACCCGGCTTCACCTGGGCGAGCGGCGCCTATGGCGGAAAAGTTCAGGGTTATTCATTCAAGGTTATCTGATCCTGAATCCTGAACTGCAAAATCTGAACTGTGAACTCTGAACCTTATCCAACTGCGCCTGCCAGATCCCGCCTTTTAATGCTGACTTTGGCATTATCGTCCGTCATTGTAGTTTTGGATCAAATTACGAAATATGCCGTAAGGCTTTCCTTTTCGCTCGGCGAGTCAAAAACAGTTCTGTCTTCTTTCTTTAATCTGACCTATGTGCGCAATACGGGGGCGGTCTGGGGTTGGTTCCAGCATCAGAATGAATGGCTGGTGCTTGTTTCGCTGGTGGTTCTTTTTATGATCATGTTTTTTTATTATTATCTTGCCGGCGGTCAGGTGATCTGTTCCACGGCGATAGGATGCATTATTGGTGGAATTATCGGCAACCTTATTGACCGGATCCGGCTTGGATGGGTTACCGATTTCCTTGACTTCTATTGGAATGACAGCCATTGGCCGTCGTTCAATATCGCGGATTCGGCCATTTGCGCGGGGGTTTGTTTTTATTTGCTGGCTTCATTATTGCCTGTTTGCCGTTCCTTCCGTCATTCCCGCGCCGCGTCATAAGACAAGCGGCCGCTTGCCCCGACAAATCGGGGCGACGTGGAAGGCGGGAATCGGTCCGTCAGTGGCGGATGGATTCCCGCCTGTGCGGATCGGAAATGACATTTTAAATGATCGTAACGTGTCTGTCTTCCGACAAAAGGATGTTTTAAATGACTGGCTTAAGCGCATTTTTTCTTGTCGGACCTACGGCCGCCGGCAAAACTTCCGCGAGCCAATGGATCGCCGAGCATCATTCGTTCGATATTTTGTCGGCCGATGCCATGATGGTCTACCGCGGCATGGATATCGGCACGGCCAAACCCGGCAAGACATTTCGCTCAAAAGTTTGTTATTGGGGTCTGGACCTGGTCCCGGTGCAGGCGCATTTCAGTGTCGGGATGTATCGGGAGCACGCCCTGGCCGCCATCCGGGAAGCCGATTCGGCCGGCCGGCGGATTATTGTGGCCGGCGGAACGGGGTTGTATATTAAAAGCCTGACCCATGGGTTAAGCCGGCTTTCCTCCGGCAATCCTGATATCCGGCGGAAAGCCGACGAATTACTGCAAACAAACGGTCTGGGCGCTTTGCAGGAATGGGCGAAAACCCAGGCGCCGGAACTGTATGAATCAATAACCGACAAACAAAATCCGCGCCGTCTGGTGCGGGCGATTGAAACGGCGCATTATTCTGCCGGCAATAGAAATGATCTCTGGCGCCTTCTGGGAAAGGGGCCGAAAATTGCGGGGTTGACGATGCCCAAAAATATCCTTTATGAACGCATTAAAGAGCGGGTTAAAGAAATGTATTCGGAAGGCTTGCTTGAAGAAACGGAGCGGCTTTTGCAACAAGGATTTTCCGCCGCAGGCGGACCCGCCGGTGGCGCGGAAAAGGCGCCGACCGCCGGCAGGGCAATCGGTTATGCCGAGGCCATTCATTTCCTGCGCGGAAATTGCACGCTTGACGAGGCCATGGAATTGACGGCCAAAAGGACGCGCCAGCTGGCGAAACGGCAAATGACCTGGTTCCGGAATCAGGCCAACGTGGAATGGCTGACGATAGACGCGCGTATGACAATGGAACAGGCCGCGCAAATGGTCCTGGACTGCTGGGCGAAAATCGGGCCGACGCCGATTGCCGGATGACAAATTTCGCTTTATGTTTGACTCAAATTATGAGCCGTGCTAACAATTTCACATGCAGATTCATCCGACAGCGATCGTGCATAAAAACGCCGAACTTGGCGCCGGCGTGGTTATCGGGCCTTATGCCGTGATTGATGAGCAAGTGCAAATCGCGGCCGGGGTAAAAATCGGCCCGCATGTGGTTATTCATAAATACACTTCGCTTGGGAATGACTGCGCGGTTCATGCCCATGCCGTGCTTGGCGACCTGCCCCAGGATCTTGTCTACAAGGATGTTGTCAGTTATGTCCGCATTGGTTCGGGAACGACTATTCGCGAAGGCGTCACCATCCACCGCGGGACAAAGTCCGACACTGTCACCGAGGTCGGAAACAACTGTTATTTAATGGCCAACGGCCATCTGGCGCATAATGTCAAAATGGGCAATAATGTCATTGTCTGCAACGGCGCGTTGCTGGCCGGCTACGTTGAAGTCGGCGACCGCGCCTTTATCAGCGGGAACTGCGTCATTCATCAGTTTGTGCGGATTGGCAGGATGGTGATGCTGGGCGGCAATTCCGGCATCAGCCAGGATGTCCTGCCGTTTTGCACCGCGGCCAGCGTTCGTTTGAACGTGATCGCCGGCCTGAATGTGGTCGGCATGCGCCGGGCCGGAATATCCGCCGCGGACCGCCTGATCATCAAACGTATTTTTTCAGTCCTTTTTCGCTCAGGGTTGAATTTTTCCCAGGCAGTTGAAAGGATTAAGCAGAATGACCAATCGCCTTATGCGCAGGAGATTTGCCAGTTTATTGAATCATCTTCAAAACAGGGAATTTGCGGATTTTCCGCCACAGGCTGATCCTCCTCCGGCGGAAAATCTGAGCGGGAAGGCTAAATAATTTTGAATTTTGATTTTGGATTGGAGATTTGAAATCCAAAATCGCAAATAGCGGTTTGCGTCTCACAGCACTGGCATCATCAGATAAAACAAATTTTCAAGCATTTTCCGCCCTAAGGCGCGCCGCCGCCATACGATGGGATCAATTTCGTTGCTGTCGGCAAAGTCATCAAGAACAACAGCCCGCAGGCGCCGGATAAATTCGTCATCAAAGACAAGCAGGTTGGATTCATAATTCAGCCGCAGACTGCGCATGTCCAGATTTGCGCTTCCAACCAGCGCGACCTTGTTGTCCGCGATCATGGCCTTGGCATGCATGAAAGGCGGTTTCCTTTCAAAAATCCGGACGCCGGAGGCCATAAGTTCCTCATAGAGCGCCTTGCCGGCCAGGCCGGTGTAAATGTGATTGTTTTTTTTGGGAAAAAGAAGGCGGACATCCACGCCGCGCCTGGCGGCGGATTTGAACGATTGGAGAATATCCGGGCTGGGCACAAAATATGGCGTGACAACCAGCAGTTCCCGGCGCGCCCAATTAATGCACTCAAAGAAAACCTTGGCGATGGCCTCCATTTCATCGGGGGTGGGACCGCTGTTGACCACCCGCGCCAGGGCGCTCCCGGTTGATGACTGGCGGGGGAAATGGCCGGCCTGTAAAAGTGTCCGCGGGCTTTCTTCGGTTATAAAATACCAGTCGCTCAAAAATGAATATTGCAGTTCCTGCACAACCGGGCCCTGAATCATGAAGTGATAATCGCGGATGGCCGGCGCGCGCGGTTCGGCCATATTATCGTTTCGCAGATTTATCCCTCCGATGAAAGCCGCAGTCCCGTCTATCACCATAATTTTGCGGTGATTGCGCAGGTTAATTTGAAACTGGCGTTTCAGCAGATTGGCCTGCGTCCAGCCATTGATTTGCATGTTTTTTTGTTGGCGGTAACGGTCCAGCAGGCCGCCGAGAACGGCCGCGGTAGAGCCAAAGCGATCAAAAAGAAAACGAACTTTGACCCCCGCTTCAGCCTTCGCGGCTAAGGCGTCCATGAATTCCCGGCCGACCTTGTCATTGCCGATAATAAAAGTCTGCAGATGGATATGGTGGCGCGCATTGCTGATCGCCTTTAACATGGCCGGATATGCTTGCGCGCCGTCAACCAGGGGGATGATTGAATTGCCGGCCAGGAGGGGTGTTTCCGGAATGATCCGGTCAAAAGTGCGGTTTAAATAAAGCTTGTTTTCCGTTTCCAGATTGACGGATAACGATTCGCGCGCCGAGTGCAAGAAAGATGCCGGCAGAGAAACATCACCGCGCGCCTGGCGCTCAGCCTGTAATTTCCGGTCGGTTTGATGTTTGCGCAGGGCCTTGCGCGGCACGCGGTTGATTCCGAAAAAAAGGTAAAGCAACGGGCCGATGACCGGGAACGACCAGGCCACGAAAATCCACAGCAGTGTTGAGGCGGCTTCCCGCCTGGTCTTCAGACAGCTGTAACAGACCAGCAGGAATAGTCCCAGATGCAGGGCTATATCAGCCGGCAGCCATGACAGCGTGGTTGCCGCTCCAAGATTTGGCAGGTTAACCATTTATTTTGTTTCCAAATAAAATCATTTTATCTAATATTATAAATATTGGAAGCTTATTTGCTGGTCCGTAATAAATGCGTTGTGGAAGCGGATGAAGGAAACAATTCATATTCTTTGCGTGCTCAATCCTGAGGCCGGAAACGGCTTGAGCCGGCAGCGCTGGCCCGAGGTTGCATCGCTTATGGAGGCCTTCCGCCTGTCTTATGAAGTGTTGATGGTGGATGAGTGGCCCATGGCGGACGCTGTTTTCCGGCATCTGCAGGGAACAGATATTGGCAATTATGACGTCATCTGCGGCATCGGCGGCGACGGAACCCATTCGCAGATTATCAATGCCTTGATGCGTTTCCGGGCGCAATATCCCGAAAAAGCGTTGCCGCCTTACGCATTGATTCCGCTCGGCACGGGCAATGATATCGCCAAATCATTCGGCCTGACCGCGCGGGACAACCTGTTTGTCAGCGATTTGCGGCCGGCGGTTGCCGCAATCCGTTACGGCGTTGATTACTTTCTTGATGTCGGCAAGATGGGCGGGCTTTGTCACGCTAAAAGCGTGATTTATTTTGTTGACGCCCTGACGATCGGGCTTGATTCCAGTATTCTCGCCGAACATAATCGTTATAAGGAAGAGATAATAAAATATCCGTTATTGCGCCGTCTTATAAGGGGAAATATTCTGTACACGTACTGCATGGGAATTCGGTTTTGGACCCATAATCCGATTGAAACGCGAATAAATGTTGACGGGAAGGAATGGTATCATGGCCCCGTCCTTAACCTGATCGTCAATAATACCAGAATTTACGGCGGCGAGTTTATTATCTGTCCGGATTCGTTTGCCAATGACGGCCTGCTTGAGGTGGTTGTCTTTGCGGGACATTATGATTATCTGGCCAGATACCTTTTATCTTTGCGGAACAATCCCCGTGAAATCCGGAAAATAGCCGAAAAGCTGGGGAATGTGTCGCTGCATACCCAGGGGCGCGTTGTCAAAATTTCCTTGTCGCGCCCGGAGACCGCCCAATACGACGGCGAAATGCTTTCCGCATGCGATAAATTTGAAATAGAAGTTGTCCCGCGGGCAATTCAAATCAAGGTGCCGGCGGAACCCGGTTAAATACCAGCAATATGACAAAACAAATTGAGCAGCCGAAAAAGCTTAAACAAATCGCGGCGCGGGAGGTAAAAAACCTGATAAACCGCCTGCCGTCTCAATTGCAAAGCAAAATAGCCGCCGTGGCCGTTGTTTTGGAATTAAAGCCGGGCAAAGAACGGACCGCCGAAGGAACGGAAAGCGATCTTCTCGGTTTATTCATTGGCCCGTCCCTCCGTGACGGCGATGAAGGCGCGCCTTTGCCGCCGCAAATTATCCTCTTTCTGGAAAATATCCGGGCGGAAGCGCGGGATAGCGGAAGGGGTTATCGCGAAGAATTGCGCCGCACATTTTTGCATGAACTCGGCCATTATCTCGGGCTGGAGGAAGATGATCTGGCGCTCAGGAATGTTGACTGAATAACATGGAACGAAAAGCATGGGCATCGCAAAGATATGGTCACACTTTATAAAGTGTGACCAGGATTCGTCGTGTTTGAAAGAAATGTCCTGAAGCATGCATTTCGCTTAATCACAATGCAAATTACTGAGGCAAAATTTGGAAGGATCTTTGTGGCGCGCCTTGAAGAAGGCGAACGCTTGCCTGACGCAATCGAAAAGCTGGCGGGCGATAAGAAGATTCGTTCGGCGCTGGTACTGCTTCTCGGCGGCGCAAAAGACGGTAAATTAGTGGTCGGCCCGGGCAAAGACGGAAAAAAACCAAAAATTATGACCCAATCCTTCCGCCAGGGACATGAAATTTTAGGCGTTGGGACGATTTTTGCCGGCAAGCATGGGCCGGAGCTTCATCTGCATACCGCCGTCGGCCGGGGAAAAAAGGTCCTGGTCGGCTGTGGAAGGACCGGCTGGCGGGTTAATTTTATTATTGAGGCGGTGATTATTGAGCTGGCCGGACTTAATGCCAGACGCGCTCTTGATCCCGTGACCGGATTTCATTTGCTGAAATTGGGATAGATCCCTCCTGCCCAGCATGCGCAAAATCCGGCGCATATCCATCCCTTATCTAAAAAATGCTTGAAACATGAACGCCTGATGATAAATTAAGCCGCAATCAGAAAATATCAGGCAGGCAATAGCAATAATATTTTTTTACTCAGGGAGGTTTGAATGAAAAACAAAGATCAGAATTGGTTCCTGGTTAAACCGCGAAAAGTTCCCAGTCTGGACCCGGATTTCCGTCCGGCGGCGCTGGCTAATCAGCGCTTTCGCGAGGAGGCGTTGCGTTCCGGAAAAAGCGAGCCGTTGACCATCGCGGTTGAAGCCGATAACGGCATAGTCTCGAGTTATAAGACTTCTGTGTTTGCGAAAGGCGATCCGCGTTTTGATTCCAATCTGAAATATGTTGAGCGGATTGTAAAATTTCTTTTGTGGCAGAGAGGCGGCTGGCGGGTTGTCATCGGCGGTCCGGTGGAAATCGGCCAATACATTAAAGAAATTTATTCGCCAAAAGGAAAAAGAGCTTTTGACGCCGGCCTTATGGCGGAGGTCTACTCGCACCCCTTTACGGTTGAAACCACCACCGCGGATAAAATACCGGCGGACAGGCAAAACGCCAAACCCCTGGGCCGACACCTGGAAGGCTGCCGGATAGGCTTTGACCTTGGAGCCAGCGACCGGAAGGTTGCCGCGGTCAAGGACGGCCAGGCGGTATTCAGCGAGGAAGTGATCTGGGACCCGAAAGGGCACAATGATCCGCAATACCATTTTGATGAAATCATGGCGGCTTTGAAAAAGGCCGCCGGCTATCTGCCCCGCGTTGACGCCATTGGCGGCTCGGCGGCCGGCATTTATGTCAATAACAGCGTGCGAATCGCCTCATTATTCCGGGGGGTGCCCAAGGATCTGTTTGAGAAAAAAATCCGCGGTCTTTTTTATGATATCAAAAAGGCGTGGAATAACATTCCATTCGAAGTCATTAATGACGGCGAAGTGACCGCCCTGGCCGGTTCAATGTCTTTGGGGGTCAATCGCATTCTCGGCATAGCCATGGGGTCAAGCCTTGCGGCCGGATATGTTGACAAGGAAGGCAATGTCGTCGGCTGGCTGGACGAGCTTGCCTTTGCGCCGGTTGATTATAATCCCGAGGCGCCGGTGGATGAATGGTCGGGCGATTACGGCTGTGGGGCGATGTATTTTTCACAGGTGGCCGTCAACCGGCTGGCGGTCAAGGCCGGCATCAAGCTTGACGAAAAGATGACTTTGGCCGAAAGGCTCAAGGACGTGCAAAAACTGGCCAATGACGGCGATGAAAAAGCCGGGAAGATCTTTGAGACAATCGGCGTCTATTTCGGATATACCGTTGCGCATTATGCCGATTTTTATGATCTTGAAAATATGCTCGTTCTCGGCCGGGTTACCTCCGGCAAAGGCGGCGATATCCTTATTAAAACCGCGGAAGAAACGCTGAAATCCGAATTTCCAAGTCTCGCCGGCCGGGTTCACCTAGTTGTTCCGGATGAAGCCAGCCGCAGGGTTGGGCAGGCGATTGCCGCGGCGAGTTTGCCACGCTCTTAGTGGTCCAGTTCATAAATTCAGTGATGTATCATTGGAACCCACCCCACCCTTCGGGCACCCCTCCAAGGAGGGGAACGGGATAAGCAATGATACCCTCCTGGGAGGGTCGCCACGACCTTCATCGGGGCGGGGTGGGCATCGAAGCATACATCATAATATTTACGAACATGTGTGCTTAGTCGTGGCTTGCCGCAGGCCAACAGCTAGATATTTTGGAATTTTGATTTTGGATTGTTCTGAAATCTAAAATCATAATAGCCTACAGACTAAACACTTCGGATTTACCGGTATTCCCTGATAAACCCTTCCTTCATCAGCGTAGCCGTCATGCCCCGTGAGCGTTTGATCATTTTCCGCGCGTTGGCAATCAGTTCATTATAGGTCATTTTTTTTCGGGCCAGGCCCTGTTCCTGGGCTTTCATGCCGACCGCCGCGGCTTCGCGGGGGAAAACCTCCCAGTCATCCATCGTGGGGAGAATATGGTCGGCGTCGAGTTTTTTACCCATCATGTTGGCCAGGGCGTCGGCCGCCGCAAAACACATCTCATCGGAAATGGTTTTCGCGCGCACGTCCAGCGTGCCGCGGAAAATACCGGGAAATCCGACCGAATTATTGACCTGATTGGCAAAATCGGAGCGGCCGGTTGCCACGATTGCGGCGCCGGCCGATTTTGCCTCCCATGGCCATATTTCCGGAACGGGGTTGGCGCAAGCGAAAACAATGGCGTCTTCTTTCATGGCGCGGATCCATTCCGGCTTTATTGTTCCGGGTCCGGGGTTGGAGCAGGCAATGACAACATCCATGTCTTCCAACGCCTCGGCTATGCCGCCTTCGCGTTGTTCCGCATTGGTGATTTTGCAGAGCTGCCATTTCCTGACGAATTTGTCCTTTACCGCCGCGATATCAGCGCGGTTTTTATGGAGAATGCCCTTGCTGTCCACGACCAGACATCCGGCCGGATCGGCGCCGCGGCCGAATATCAGGCGCGCGGCGGACGTGTTTGAGGCGCCGCTCCCGATAAATGCAATGCGGACATTTTCCATTTTTTTCCCGACCAGTTTCAAGGCGTTTAACAGCCCGGACAGGATAACGGTGGCGGTCCCCTGCTGGTCGTCATGCCAGACCGGAATATCGGCTTTTTCCCGCAGAGTGTCTAAAATCCGAAAACACTTCGGCTGGGCAATGTCCTCGAGATTGATTCCGCCGAACGACGGCTGGAGCGCGAGGACAATATCAATAATCCTGGCCGGATCTTTTTCGTTCAAGACAACGGGAAAGGCGTCCACCCCTCCGAGATATTTATACAACAGCGCCTTGCCTTCCATGACAGGAAGCCCCGCCTCGGGGCCGATATCGCCCAGTCCGAGCACGCGCGTTCCATCGCTGACCACGGCGACCGTGTTCCACCGGCTGGTCATTTCAAAGGAAAGATCCGGGTCAGACTCAATTGCTTTGCAGGCCGCCGCAACGCCCGGCGAGTACCAGACGGCAAAGTCGTTGAAATTTTTCACGCGGCATTTGATCCCGGTTTCAATTTTTCCCTGATAGAAAGGGTGCATGCGCAGGGCCATCTGCGCCGGTTCGCCCGCTTTTTTTATTAATTCCCGTGAATTTGCCGACCGATGTGTTTTTTTCATGATATGTCCTTTTAATTCATTAAAGACCGAAATCATATAAAGACCATGTCAGGAAGCAAGATATAAAAGCCGGGCAATTAAAATATGGACAATCCGGCCATTGATCGGTAAGAATACCAGACAATTATTTGTTGACCATTGTTTCAAGGGCTGACATGAAAAAAATATTTCCGGTAATTGGCCTTGTCCTGCTCATTTGCGGCCGTGGTCCTGCGGCGGGCGACGACCAGTCCGCATCCGGCCAGTTCAAGATAAAGGCCGTCAGCCTTGCCGTCAAAGCCGCTCTTAAAACTTATCTGATAAATTCCGACTTTCAGAGTCTGAAAAATGAAAAGACGGCGGAAATTAACCGCAAAACAGCAGTGCAGTTTACAGCGGATTATAATCGGGCCTGGCCTGTTCTTAAAAAATGTCCCTGGCTTGTTTCAAAATACCGCCTGCGTCAAAACGCGGCCAAACATGAAATCCTCAGGATTGTCGGCCGCCTGACCCGGGATGACTGCCTGGAGGCGGTTGAGAACATTCCGGACGAGGTTGTCTTTGATCAGTTTAATAACTGTATGAATGACCCTGAAATCCAGAACAAGCCCTTGGACGAGCAGATGAATCTTGTCATTAAAAAATTTATCGGAAAAGGCGGATGATGATGCTTATGTGCAATGTTTATTTCCGTAAAAAACTGAAAAGGCTGGCCGGCTGGCTGGCGGCGGCGGTGTTGGGACTTGCGTGTCATGTCGTTTTACCGGATACAGGTCTTGCCCAGGACATATCCGATTCGGATTGTCATGAGCATTTCAACCCTTTTATGCCGACGCTGGTCCTTAAATACGAGGTCACTTACCGCCTTTTTTGGCTGAATTTGGCGCATCTCGCCGACGCCGTTGTGTATGCCACGGATGGTGAATGGTTCAATGAGGCCAGCGGCGAATGGCTGAGGGCGTATTTGCTGATCTTTCATCTTGATACGCTGGAAGAGCCCTCGGAAATTGGCCGGGGGCGTTATTCCATTCATAACCGGCTGGCCACGGTCCTTTTAAAGCCCAATCTGGAACCGCTTGTGTTCATGAAACGCGATTTTATGCATGTGGATACTTTCTACAGCACAATAGACGTGAATAACACGGAACTTTTCAGCGTGGAAGCCGGAAAGTTTGATTATGTTAAAAAAGACCTGATTGCCAATTCCACCGCCACCAATATGCCGCATTTCGCGCAGTTGCTCAGCCAGCGCAGCGAAGTGTTTCGTTTCATGAAGACCATCTCCGCTTTTTATGCGGGCAATACCAATGATTTATCGGATGATAATTTTACGATATCCATCTATACCGGCAACGCTTTCGTGCCTTTTACCGTTGATATTTCGCCGAAACTAAAAAAGTTGGATGTGCTTGATAAAGAATATATAACGCTCTATTTCGACGCCAAACCCGTTCCTGAGTTTTCCGGGAAAGGACGGGATTTATCCGCCTGGGTGGCGCCCTTCCGTTATGTGGCGGAAATGACGGCTGATCCGGAGCTTGTCTGGATGGCAAATAATACGTTTGAATTCGGCATGATTCCACTCAGGTCCGAGTTCGGTCTGAAAGTGGGGACCGTCCGCTGTTCGTTGATTAAAATCAATCTGGCAAGCGATTTTGAAAGCGATTATTAGCCCCCCCCATTCGAAAAACTCTTCAAACGGAAATACGCCGCCGGTATTCGCCGGGAGAAACGCCGAAATGTTTCAGGAAGATATGGCAAAAATGGCTTTCATTCGCAAATCCCCATTGTTGGGTAATCGCTTTAATCGGTTCGGATGTCGCGCGTAATTGTTCGGTGGCCTGATGCAGGCGGTGGCGGAGCGCAAAATCGGCGAAATTGATATTCATCCATGAGCGGAACAGGGCGCTGAATTTGTGCCGGTTCATTCCGCAGGCACGGGCGGCCGCATCCGTGGAAACAAACGAACGGCTTTCAAAAACCAGCTGGAGGGCTTTATTGATTTGCGAGAATTCCGCGTCCGGCGCCCGGCGGCCCCACAAAGCCGCCTCCGGCCATGATTCATAAATATAAAGCAGTATCTCCTGAAAAACAAGCCGGAGCCGGATTTTCTGATAAGGCGCATGGGAGGAAATGATTCCTTTCAATTGTTGGCCGAACTTAATCATCGTCTTTCTGGTTTTTTCAGATGTCCGCGGCCGTTGTTTCGGAGGCGCGTTGAACGGCGCCAGGGCGCAGAACCCGGGAACTTCCGGAAAACGCAGTTGGGCCAGCAAGGGCGGCCAGATTTTAATGACGATGACTTCGCACGGTGTCCTGACAACTTTCATGCCGTGCGGCTCCCACATTCCGCAGAACCAGATGTCGCCGGGTTTGCACTCCAGTTCAAATCCATCCACGAAAAACCGCCGTTCTATTCCTGAAAGGCATAATCCGAACTCCAGCACATAATGCATGTCCTGGATGGAGTCGTCTTTGTGCAGATGCAAATTGCGGGAACCGGCAAGCGGGTGATTTTCGGAGAGCACATAATGAAGCTTTGAAACATTGGATAAAGCCGGTTTATTTGAGGGTTTGTTCATTGAAATTTGCCATACCTTAATGGAAATTCATGAAAAATACAATAGAACCTATCTCAAAATTCGCTTGCCAAAAATACAAATCCAATGACCAATATTACAACAGCGTTAAGTTGCAATAATCGTTTGGCCGGGTTAGATTTGAAACAAAAGCAGAGAATAATCATAAATATAAGGAGAGAATGAAAACACAGCCTGGTCCTAAAATTGTATTTGTCGGCGGAGGGAGTTATAACTGGTGCCCGCGTCTTTTGAACGATTTGATTCAGACTCCGGAATTGGACGGCGCGGAAATTGTCCTGCTGGATCCGAATCTCAAGGCGGCGCGGGAAGTGGCGGAGACGGGAAAAACCATGGCGCAACACTTCCATAAAAATTACCGTTTTGTACCGACCCGTGAGGAAAACAGCGCGTTGCGCGGCGCTGATTTTGTCGTCATTACGATCAGCACCGGCGGACTGGATGCCATGCGCCATGATCTTGAAATACCGGAGAAATACGGCATTTATCACACGGTCGGCGATACGACCGGCCCCGGCGGCTGGTCGCGGGCGCTTCGGAATATTCCGGTCTTTGTCAATCTGGCCCGTAAAATTGAGCGTTATTCGCCGCAGGCGGTTGTGCTGAATTATACGAATCCCATGGCGCATTTAACCGGTGTTTTTTATGAGGTCAGCCGCTTGCGCACGATAGGTCTTTGCCATGGCGTGTTCAGCACTTATGCCCTGCTGGAGAAGATCTTCGGGGTTAAGGAAAGCGATCTGTGCGTCCGGTTCGGCGGCGTCAATCATTTTTTCTATATCCTTGATTTCACCGTAAAAGGAAAACCGGGTTATCCGTTGTTGAAGAAGAAATTGGCGGGACGTTCCCTTGACAAGGCCTTGGCGGAAGGCGAGACCGATGCGCACGGTTTTCATTCCCATCATGCGCTCTTTGATGAGTTTTACCGGCAGACGGGCTGTTTGGGATATGCGGGCGACCGGCATACCTGCGAGGGGGTCGGGTATTGTTTGACGCCGGCGCCGGAAAAGATGAAACGGTTTAGCCTGAACCGCACGAGCATCCAGGACCGGAAAGAAATCCTGCAAACAAGCCGGCAAAACGCATTGGATTTGGCCAGCGGCAAAATTCATCCTCCATCGCGTTCGCGCGAAACGGCCGTTGACATTATGAAGGCATTTGTCGCGGGAACGCCTTTCATTGACGTGGCCAACCTGCCGAACATCGGGCAGATTGACAATCTCCCCCGCAAGGCGGTGGTCGAGACATTGGCCATGGCCGATTCGCTTGGGTTCCGTCCCTTGACTTTGGGGCCATTGCCGCCCATGTTAAAATCTTTGATTGAACCGCATTGCGCCTGCCAGTTGCTGACCCTGGAAGCGGCGCTCAAAGGCGACCGGGAACTGGCTCTTCAGGCATTGATGATTGACCCTTTGTGCGCTCATCTGCCGCCTTCCGATGTCAGAAAAATGGGATTGGAACTTATGGCCGCCACGCGCAAATGGATCGGGGATTTTCAAGGAATACAATGAATTACGGAAAAACAAAGATCATTATTTGTGAGGATGAACATGATTTGGGCCGCCAATCGGCGGCAAAGGCGGCCGAAACAATGCGCGGCATATTGGCGCGTCAGGACGAAGTGCGGATGGTATTTGCCGCCGGCGAAAGTCAGAATACATTCCTGGATGCCATTTCACAAGAGCCGAACGTAGATTGGCGCCGTATTGTGTGTTTTAATATGGATGATTTCTGGGACACAAGAATGCCGGAGCGATTTACCTGCGGACATCAGACCCGCGTTCAATTATATGATAAAGTCCATCCGCGCCGTTTTGAGCTGGTCAGATATAACGCTCCTGATCCGGAAGCGGAAGCCCGCCGGTTTGAAGGTTTGTTGAAACAGGCCGGTCCGGTGGATATTCTCTGCCAGGGAATCGGCACATCGGGACATCTGGCGCTGAACGAGCCGGGCCAGACCGATTTCAATACGGACCGCTGGGTTAAAGTTGTGGACATTGCCGAACAATCCAAACGGCAGTTGCGTGAAGACCCCAATTTCAGGGATTTGGGTTATATTCCCGAAAAGGGCATCACCTTGACCATTCCGGCGCTGATGTCGGCCGGACATATATTTACCATGGCGCCGCTGGCGCTGAAACGTCCGATCCTGAAACGGGTATTGTCAACGCCGGATCCCACCGCCGATTTGCCGGCCACGATTATAAGCCGCTATCAGGGAATACTGTTCGTGGATAAGAATTCATGTCCGGAATTTCTGATGGCCGCATCTGGTTCATGAATATTATGCCGCGAGGCAAAAAGCGAATATGGCGAATCAATAGCGCCGGATACGGCGGATGAGCGCACCATGGGGATGACATGTCTTTTCCAGACGCGGAAATGTGATACCCCCAGACCGTTTGAGCCTCCCGCGTGGGCTTGTCATTTCAATTCGTGCGACGAGCTTCCGTATGGAATAGACGGACATCGCTGGTGGCAAATGGGGTACTGGTGGGTTGAACTCGGCGGAGAGCATCATAGCATCCACGATACCGAGGTATTGCGCCACGAGCTGTTGCGCATTGCTTATGGCGTCTGGGATCACATCAAAAACCATTGTCCGATGAAAAAAGAGGCCGAAAACTGGACATTGGAATGGATCCAGTTCCTGCCCGGAAAACGGGAGAGCCGGCGTTACATCGGCGCGCACGTCTTGACCCAGAACGATATAGAATCCGAAGGACGGTTTGACGATATTGTCGCTTACGGCGGATGGAGCATGGACGATCATAATCCGGCCGGCTTCAACTCGGTCAGGATAAAGGCGCCTTCAACCATATTCCATCCCGCCCCGTCGCCTTATGGCATTCCGTTCCGCTGTTTATATTCGCGCAATATTTCAAATTTGATGTTTGCCGGACGCGACGCGAGTTGCACGCACGCGGCCATGAGTTCAACCAGAATAATGGGGACATGCTGTAATATGGGGCAGGCGGCCGGCGCCGCGGCGGCCATGGCCGTCGAGAAAGGAATTTTGCCAAGGGATATGCCGCCCCATATTGACGCGCTTCAGCAGACCCTGCTCCGCGATGACGTTTATATCCCCTGGCTGCGCCAGCGGTTTAGTCCGCTTACCAATCAGAGCAGGCTTGTCGCGTCCCGGGGAAATCCGGAGCCGGTCCGGGATGGCATAAACCGTCCGGTTGGAAACGACTTGCATTCTTGGGAATGCACAGCGGGCGATCATCTCGCTTATATGTTCCCTCGTGAAAACATTATCAATTCCGCAGTATTAATTCTTGAAAGCGGTTTGGACAGGAATATTGCGATGAGTTATCACGGAGCTTACAATTGTCAGGCCGCTATCATGCCCGACGGCATGCCGAAGGCATTTCGTATTGAAGGATTGATAAACGGTCAATGGCTTGAATTGGCTCGTGTTGATCGGAACCGTCGGCGGATGATGAATTTCCGGATTGACAGGAAACTCGCGGGTATCCGTTTTGTGCTGGAGGCAACATACGGAAATGCGGCTTCACGGGTTTTCGCCTTTTATATTGAATAATACAAACTATACTCCTAAAAAGAATGAGGTGGTGAATATCCGGAACCGGCCATCCCGATTTCATGAACGTAAAACCTTTCATGTAATCTGAAAAATACGAAAGGAACAAAACAATGAGGCTAAATAGAAGTATATTGCTCATAACATCATGTTTGGCGATCTGCGCGGCCATGTCCAAAGGCGAGGCGGCAAATCTGCGGGTCGGGGTTTTCAGCGAAGAGGGCTTTCCCGACGGGGCGGGCGCAAGACCGGCGGCGTGGTACACGAATGAATTAACGAAGCTGGGATGCGCTCCGGTGGTGTTGAGCGCCGAAGATATGAGCAATGCGGAGCGGCTGAATCACAAGGCATTGGATATTTTAATCCTGCCCGATGGGAAAAGCATCCCCTATGAGGCGGCTTATTTGATTCCAAAATTTCTGTCGGAAGGCGGACATCTTATCACAACGCGTTTGCCGGGGGCCGGCTATAAGAGCGATTTGTCCAAACCATCCAAATGGACGGGAAAAGCAACAAGGGTCTCAACTTCATGGCAGATGCGATTTCTGTCTTGGAAATCATTCCAGAGGAGCCTGAAGGCGGAATTAAAGCTCAACACGAACCTGATGGCTTCGGTCAGCGCGCATTTGCCGCCAATGGCCGGCCCTTTGAATGCGAGCATGGGATTGCCGGATAAGATGAATATGATCAAGAGTAGTGTTGTTGACGGAAAAAAGGAGGGTCATGACTCGGGTGAAACTTCCGGGGATAACATGGAGACAGCGGGGAATATTCTTTTGCCGGTCTATTATCTGCCTTCCGGTGAACCGGCCGATTTCCTGGCCTACCGGTATCATAACAATTATTACAACGGCAGTACCCTGGTGCATTTGGGGCAGGTGGGCGAGTCGTTGATGAAGGGGGAGAAAGCCGGAGACATCCTGCAAAGCTGTCTGAAATTATGCGAAGAAAAATATCCCGGGGAACAGTCGCCGGAGTGGTATGAACGTCTTATTGCAGTTCAGCGGAAAGTGAGTGAATACGGCAAGATCTTTACCGGCGCTTATTACAAGGCCCGGGACGGAATGGCGGCGGCGCTTTACGCGGGGAACAGGGAGGTTTATCACGACACGCGCGCAAAACTCAATGAATTGAAGAATGGTTTTGAGACGGTGATCAGGGAAAAGCAGGCG